>Ga0316230_1001300_pt1 | contig 26934 bp, 25 predicted proteins | sample TBH18025metaG_FD_206004 | JGI IMG/M metagenome (GOLD analysis project Ga0316230, IMG submission 206004) | Freshwater microbial communities from Trout Bog Lake, Wisconsin, USA - TBH18025 | ecosystem: Environmental > Aquatic > Freshwater > Lake > Hypolimnion/Profundal zone | place: USA: Wisconsin...
ATCGTGATCAAGAACTGGGAGCGCATCGCCGACCAGGCAAGCAACATCGCCGAGGAGGTGTTGTTCATCCTTGAAGGGGTCAATGTGAAACACAGCTACCTGCAGGGCCCGCCCAAGTCCTGAACCCCTTCCAACCTTCTGGAGTCCCGATGCCCCATCTCCTCCTGCTCGAAGACGACGCCGATATCCGCCTTGGGCTGGAACAGCACCTCAAGCGCGAGGGATTCACCTTCAGCTCCTTCGAGAACGGCCGGGACGCCCTGAAGTGCATCGCCCAGTCCTCGGGCGGGCAGTCGCCGCGGCTGGACGTGGCCCTGCTCGACCTCACCCTGCCCGACATGGACGGGCTGGACGTGCTCCGGATGATCCGGGCCGACGGCCAGTACCGCACCCTGCCCGTGGTGCTGGTCACCGCCCGCAACGAGGAGATCGACCGGGTGCTGGGGCTCGAGCTGGGGGCGGACGACTACATCTCCAAGCCGTTCTCCAGTCGTGAGCTGGTGGCCCGGATCCGGGCCATCCTGCGCCGGGCCACGTTCATCGACCAGGCCGACAAGACCCAGCAGCTCCAGTTCGGCCCCATCGCCCTGGACCTGGACATGCACACCGCGCGGGTGGAAGGCGAAGCGCTGGACCTCACCCGCCGGGAATTCGAGCTGCTGGCCTATTTCCTGCAAAACCCCAGGCGCGTGCTGAGCCGGGAGAAGATCCTGCAGCAGGTGTGGGGCCTGGAGTATCTGGGCGAAAGCCGCACCATCGATGCCCACGTGCGCCGGGTGCGCTCCAAGCTGGGCGCCGCCGCGGCACTGATCGAGACGGTGGTGGGGGTGGGCTACCGGATGGGCAACGTCGACGGGTAGCCCGGGATTGAGTCGCAATCCAATGACCAGGCGGCATTTCGAGACCTGACGACCCGCCACTCCCAGCATTTCGCCTAGGCCATCGGTCCGCTCCAAGGCACAATGGAGTGATTGTTTTGCTGGGAGTTTCAATGTCTTTGAATTCGCTCATCGCCTGGCTGAAGCCGCGTGAAATGGTCTTTTTCGACCTGCTGGAGGGCTCCGTCAGCAACCTCCTGGAGGCTTCCAAGCTGTTCGAGCGGGAGTTCACCTCCCGGGAACGGCCGGACCAGTGGGGCGACATGCGGCGCCGGATGAAGGACCTGGAACACGCCGGGGACGAGATCACCCATGACATCGTCGACCGCCTGAACCGCACCTTCGTGACCCCCCTGGAGCGGGAGGACATCCTGGCCCTGGCCCACGCCCTGGACGACGTGGTGGACTGCCTGGACGGCGTCTGCGAACGCCTGGTGCTCTACAAGGTCACCGCGGTGATGCCCCTGGCCGCCCAGCTGGCGCATCTGGTGGTGCTCGGCGCCGAGGAGCTGGTGCCGCTCATCGCCAGCCTGCGCAACATGTCGAACACGAAATCGATCAACAGCCAGATCCAGGCCTGCATGGAGCTGGAGAACCAGGCCGACGCGGTGTTCCACCACGCCCTGGCCGAGATCTTCCATGACCCCAAGGACCCCATCGAGCTGATCAAGTGGAAGGAGATCCTGGCCTTGCTGGAGGACGCCACCGACCGGATCGAGCTGGTATCCAAGGTGGTGAGTTCCACGGTCATGCGCAACGCCTGAGCGGAACGGACCCCCAATGATATTGACGCTCGCGCTCATTGTTCTCATGTCCTGGGCCATCGACTACATCAATGGCTTCCACGACACGGCCAACGCCATCGCCACCGTGGTCTCCACCGGGGTCATGTCGGCCCGCAACGCCATCATGATGGCGGCCTGCCTCAACTTCGGCGGCGCCCTCCTGGGCACCCACGTGGCCACCACCATCGCCTCGGGCCTGGCCGACGTGCACTTCATCGTCCCGGAAGTGATCATCGCCGCCCTCACCGCCGCCATCCTCTGGGATTTGGGCACCTGGTACTTCGGGATCCCTTCCAGCACCAGCCACACCCTCATGGGCGGCCTGGCCGGGGCCGTGGTCGCCCACGCCGGCGTGGGTGCCCTGCACCTGCACAAGCTGGAGGAGATCGCCGCCTTCATCATCATCTCCCCGGTGCTCGGCTTCCTTGTGGGCATGGTGCTCATCCTGGTCATCCTGCGGATCTGCCGGAACCTGGCCCAGCGCAAGGTGAACGTGGCCTTCCGCAAGCTGCAGCTGCTGTCCGCCAGCGCCATGGCCTTCACCCACGGCCAGAACGACGCCCAGAAGGCCATGGGCGTCATCTGCCTCGCCCTGATCATGTACGGCAAGCTCACCGTGGTCCCGGGCCACATGGTGGCCGTGCCGCTCTGGGTGAAGCTGGGCTGCGCCACCATGATGGCCCTGGGCACCTCCAGCGGCGGCTGGCGCATCATCCGGACCATGGGCCACAAGATCGTCAAGCTGCGCCCGATCCACGGCTTCGCGGCGGAAACCGCGGCGGCCATGGTCCTGTTCACCACCGCGCACCTGGGCATCCCGGTCTCCACCACCCACTCCATCACGGGCGCCATCATGGGCGTCGGCGCCAGCATGAACGCCTCCGCCGTGCGCTGGGGCGTGGCCGGGAACATCTTCGTGGCCTGGATCCTGACCATTCCCTGCAGTTTCCTGATCGCCGCCGGGGTATTGAAGCTGATCCATCCCCTTTTCTGACAAAATCCCAACCGTCGCCGGCATGAAAAATAATTATTCGGACCGGAACGATCGGTTTTATCCGAGCGCCGGATAGAGACTGGGTGCCCCCCTGGCGAGCCGCGCCCAGGCAGGGGACACCTCGGAATTAAAGACCTTGAATTCGACAATTTTACTCCTTGGCCGCCCTGGCTACCTTTACAGGCAGGGAAGCGGACCGCGCCACGGCCGGAATCCCCTCGGGGGTGAGGCATGGAGGTATTCCAAAATCCATGGAATGAAGCGCTGCGCTTGAGGACGGTCCTGATGACCCTGGGCGTGGAGGAGGGCGAGATCGCCTTTCCCGAACCGGCGGTTAGGCCGCATCGCCGCGCCTTCTGCTTCGTATCGGAAACCATCGGCGAGGCCGCGACCATCTGCCCGGCCCAGGCCCGGCAGCTGCAGGCCACCCTGCGGGAGTTCCGAATCCCCCTGGGAGGCCGCTCGATCCGGCTGGAAGCCGGGGCAGTGTCCCTGTACCACGGCGATTCCGGGGAATTCCTGATGCCCTGGGGATCCTGTTAGTGCAGGTCGCCAGGAACTATGCAACTGATGCTAGCCTTGGGTTAGGCGAACCATCCCGGCGCCTTGCTTTACAAGGTCCCACATGGCCCAGACTTTCGACCCGTGGCAGAACTACCGGCAGAGGCGGCGGCTGCTGGTCGGGTCCACCCTGGCCGGACTGGCCTTGTTCGTCGCCGGCGGCACCATCGCCCGCGCCCAGCACGCGGTGTCGCCCTTCTACATCGGCTTGGCCCTGTTTGTCGGCCTGATCGCCTGGGGCACCGCCCCGCTTTCCGATTTCCCCTGCCCAAAATGCGGCGAACCCTTCGTGCACAAGGGCAGGCACCGGAACATGTTCACCCGCACCTGCCTGCACTGCCGGCATCCCAAGTGGGCCCCGGCGCCTGAACCGGAACCCAGGTCGGGCCGTTGAGGGGAGCGCAGGACCCGGAATTGGATCACCCCGTTCACGGGGAATTCACCGCTGAGCGTTAGCGTTGAAAAGATCAATACCGGAGTTCTGATGCCTGCATTCCTGCCAACCTTTGTCCTGCTCCTCAGCCTTTCCGCCGCGGAGCCGCAGATTTCCCCCGGGGAATTGAGCCCCTTCCTCCGGGTCATCGCCAACTCCGCCGGATGCCCCGGGCGGATCGCCTGCCGGGATATCGATGAAGCCATGCAGCTGAAAAAGGACGGCCTTTCCCCCGACGCCAAGGCCCCGGTAGCCTGGGCCGCCAGCCCCGCCCAGATCAAGGCCTACCTGGCCGAGGGCAAGCTGGTGGTGAGCGGGGATCCGGCCAGCTTCAAGGAAGGGGCCAGCATCGTCATCGCCAAGGAGCACGGCAAGCCGGTGGTGGTCATCGACACCAGGAACGCCGCCGCCTCGGGCGTCACCCTGTCCGACGCCCTGATGAAGATCGCGCGGCACATCTGAGGTACTATCAGGTCTTCGGGCCGGCCTGCGCCGGCACCGCGACACCTGCGAGGATCGACCATGATCACCACACCCAGCGGCCTGAACTACCTGGACACCTTTGAAGGCGCGGGGCCCTGCCCGCAGACCGGACAGACCTGCGTGATGCACTACACCGGCTGGCTGTCGGAAGGCGGCAAGCCCGGCAGGAAGTTCGACAGTTCCGTGGACCGCGGCCAGCCCTTCTCCTTCACCCTGGGCGTAGGCCAGGTCATCAAGGGCTGGGATGAGGGGGTCGCCTCCATGATGAAGGGCGGCAAGCGCACCCTGCACATCCCCGCGGCCCTGGGCTACGGCGCCAGGGGCGCCGGCGGGGTCATCCCGCCCCAGGCCGACCTGATCTTCGAGGTGGAACTGATCGACTTCAAGTAGATAGGCTAGCGGCTGAACCGGCGCAGCATCCGCATGTTGCGCCGGTAGGCGGCGCCGCGGGTGAAGTTGATGGCCACCTGCTTGGGGAACCGGGTGATGGAGCTGGCCAGGCCGATGAAGGTGCGCACGGTCTGGGCGGCGAACCGGCCCTGGCGGGCGGCGTTGTCGTAGTAGACCATCAGGGCGCTGCGCATGATGGACTTGGGCAGGTTGAACAAGCCATAGGATTCCAGCACGTCATGGTTGATCCGGCGCGTTCCGTCCTGCTCCGTGACGATGAGGTCCTCAGGTTTGATTTCCTGGCGCATGGCATGCTCCCGTTGCAAGATCTATCGGATGAAAGGGGGCAGAAGCTGAGGAATTTGCACCTTCAGGCCGGGTGGTCGAGGAAGACCAGATCCGGGTTCTTTTCCGCGGTGGTGCGACGCTGCCAATCATTCTCGAACAGGATAGCCGGATTCCCGTCGGAATCCTCCACCAGTTCGCCCCAGAACCGGCTGGGCTCGGGCCAACCGCCCTGGAGCCAGCGGGCCATCTGGAAATTCCGCGGTTCCATGATCACCGGGCAGGCGTATTCGTTCTTGAGCCGGTGCTGGAGCACCTCGAACTGCAGCCGGCCCACGGCGCCCAGGATCGGCAGCGGCGCGCCGCCCTTGGGCCAGAACACCTGCACCACGCCCTCTTCGGCGATCTGCTGGACCCCCTTGAGGAAGCCCTTGCGCCCGCCGGGATCGGCCAGCCGCACGGCGGAGAACTGCTCCGGGGAGAAGCGCGGCACCGCGTGGAATTCCACCGGGCCGGCGGCGGAAATCACGTCGCCGATGCGGAACAGGCCTGGGTTGATCAGGCCCAGGATGTCGCCCGGATAGGCCTCGTCCACGATCAGCCGCTCCCGCCCGAAGAACATGTGCGGATAGTTCAGCTTGATCTCTTTCCCGGCGCGCACGTGCAGGGCGTCCATGCCGCGCTCGAAGTGGCCGGAAACGATCCGGGCGAAGGCCACCCGGTCCCGGTGCGCCTTGTTCATGTTGGCCTGGACCTTGAAGACAAATGCCGTGAACGGGGCCTCCACCCCGATCTCGCCGCCGCCGGCCAGGGGCCGGGCGTGGGGCGCCGGGGCCATGTCGATGAACTCCTCCAGGAACTCGGCGATCCCGAAGTTGTTGACGGCGCTGCCGAAGAACATGGGCGACTGGCGCCCGGCCAGGAACGCCTCCCGGTCGAACGGCGGCAGCACGTGGTCCATCAGCTCGATGTCGTCCCGGAGCTGCTTGAGCTCCTGCTTGGACAGCAGGGCCTGGAGCTCCGGATCCTCCAGGTCGCCCTGCCCCGCCACCCGGGCCTTGCGCCCCGCCTTGGTGCGCTCGAACACCTGGATCTGTCCGGTGGCCCGCACGTAGACGCCCTTGAAATCGGTGCCCGAGCCGATCGGCCAGGTCATCGGCACGGCGCTCAGGCCGAACAGCTCCTCCACCTCGTCGATCAGTTCCACCGGCTCCCGGCCCGGCCGGTCCAGCTTGTTGACGAAGGTGAAGATCGGCAGGTTCCGCTCGCTCGCCACCCGGAACAGCTTCTTGGTCTGCTCTTCCACGCCCTTGGCGCAATCCAGCAGCATCACCACGCTGTCGGCTGCGGTGAGGGCCCGGTAGGTGTCCTCGCTGAAGTCCTGGTGGCCGGGGGTGTCCAGCAGGTTGATGACGTGGTCCTGGTAGTCGAACTGCATGGCGGCGGAGGTGACCGAGATGCCGCGCTCCTGCTCGATGGCCATCCAGTCGGACTGGGCGTGGCCCGAGCCTTCCCGGCCCTTGACCGAGCCGGCCCGGTCGATGGCGCCGCTGTAGAGCAGCAGTTTCTCGGTGAGGGTGGTCTTGCCCGCGTCGGGGTGGCTGATGATGGCAAAGGTTCGCCGGCGTTTGATTTCGTCCAGTAGGTCCATGGGTCCGTCACAAAAAGGGAGCGGCCTCGGGTACACGACGGCCGCTCCATTTCATCTTATCGGCATTCGCGGGACTTGGGGGGACTAGCCGGGCAACTCCACCCAGCGGCCACAGGGGTCGCAGCGGTGGACCCAGCGCGCCTTCCGGGTCCACACCGCGCGCAAGCCCTTCCCGCATCCGGGACAGGCCGCCGCCGGCGGCCGCTCGCGGGGCGCGGGCACAGGCTTGGGGTGCTGCCAGGTCTCGCACGCCATGCAGATGAGCGACCCGGAGCGGGTCTTGCGCACGGGGCCCCGGCACACCCGGCAGCGCCCGCCCTCGGGCCGGCCGTCTTCGTCGCAGGTGTAGGTGAGCCCGCAGGCCAGGTCCGCGCAGGCCGCGAAATGGCCATATTCGCCCTTGCGCAGGGACAGCCGCCCGGTCCGGCACTTCGGGCAGGCTCCCAGGCCGTCGTCCCAGGCCCCGCAGTCCGCGCAGACCTTGCCTTTCGGGGTGGTCTTCAGGGGGCCCTCCAGGCAGGCCGGGCAAAGGGCCAGCGCGCGGCCCCGCTGGTCGGCGTCGAACCCGTAGCGGCAGCCGGACCCCTGGCAGACCGCGGCGAACCGCCTCTCCCGCTGGCGCAGCTGCACCGGCGCCCCGCATTTGGGGCAGGGCCGGGGCAGTACCGTGGGCTTAAAGGGCGTGGGGGACTTCTTCAACATGGGCTTCCTGGAGGATCAATACTCCGTGGCGTACTCCCCGGCCTTGACGTTCCGCTCGAACGGCAGGAAGGCCGGGGCGCCCGCCTTCCGGGCGATCCATTCCGCCACCCGGATCCCGTCCACCGCCGCCGAGGTGATGCCGCCGGCGAACCCGGCGCCCTCGCCGCAGGGGTACAGTCCCGGGTGGCTGACGGATTCGCCGTTGTCCCCGCGCAGCAGCTGCACCGGGCTGCTGGTGCGGCTTTCGATCGCCAGCAGCAGGGCCTGGCGGCTGGTGAAGCCGTGCAGCTTGCGGTCGAAATCGGGAATGGCCGCGCGCAGCTGTTCCTGGACGAACCCGGGCAGGCAGGTGGTGATGTCGGCGGCCACCGCGAAGGGCCGGAAGCTGGTGGCGGGCAGCTGGCCAGAGGCCTTGCCGCGCAGGAAGTCCTGCACGCTGGTGGCCGGGGCGCCGTAGGTCTCGCCAGCGGCGCGGTAGGCGGCCTGCTCCCACTTGCGCTGGAAGTACATGCCGCCCAGCAGGTGCTCGGATTCGAAATCGGCGGTGTTGACCTTGGCCACCAGCCCGGAATTGGCGAAGCCCGAATCGCGCTTGGCGTTGCTCATGCCGTTCACCACCACCCCGCCCGGCTCGGAGGCGCACTGGATCACCTCGCCGCCGGGGCACATGCAGAAGGAGTAGGCGGCGCGCGCCGGGCCGAGGTTGCAGACCAGCTTGTAGTCGGCCGGGGCCAGGCTGGGATGGCCCTGGTTCGGGCCGTACTGGGCGTGGTCCACCAGGTCCTGGGGATGCTCGACCCGCACGCCCATGGCGAACGGCTTCTGGCGCATGCCGATGCCGTGCCGGTGCAGCATCTCCAGGGTGTCGCGGGCGCTGTGCCCGGGCGCCAGCACCAGGGCGTCGCAGGGGATCTCCTCGCCCGAGGCCAGCACCGCCGCGGCCACCGCGCCGTCCCGGAAGCGCAGGTCCACCAGCGGCGAACGGAACCGGTAGACCGCGCCCCGGGCCTCGGCGTCCTTGCGGATCAGCACCGAGCACTTGCGGATCACGTCGGTGCCCACGTGCGGCCGGGCCAGGTACATCACCTTGGGGTTGGCGCCGAACCGGACGAAAGTCTCCAGCACGTAGCGGATGGCCGGATGGCCGATGCGGGTGGTCAGCTTGCCGTCGCTGAAAGTGCCGGCGCCGCCTTCGCCGAACTGGGCGTTGGCGCTGGGGTCCAGCACGCCGTCCTGCCACAGGCCGGCCACCGCCCGCACCCGCTCGCTCATGGGCGCGCCGCGCTCCAGCAGCACCGGCTCGATGCCGTAGTCGAGCAGGCGCAGCGCGCAGAAGGTGCCGGCCGGGCCGCTGCCGACGATCACCACCCGGGGCCGCCCCGGGGGCGCGGCCACCTGCCAGGACACCGGATCCCCGGCGAGCTCCAGCTTCGCGCCGGGCGGCAGCGGCAGGCCCTGCACGGGCCGGTCGGCGCGGAAGGCGAGGGCGGCCAGGAAGCGCATGGAGCCCTTGTGCCGGGCGTCCAGGCTGAGCCGCTCCAGGGAGGGCTCCTGGTACTCGTCCGGAAGGCCGCCCAGGACCCCGGCCAGAATCGCGTCCAGCGGCTTGCGTTCCTCCCCCAGTTCCAGCGGCAGGTTGGTGATCAGGTAACGCATGGGCACCTCGGCGAAGGGATCCCACGGGGATCAAGGCCAGCAGAAATGCGATTATGCTAGGGCATCGACGCCATTTCAATCATTACGGAAGAAGCCCCATGACCGAGACCCTGGATCCCTACCACCTTGTGCGTCCCCTGCTGTTCCGGCTGGACCCGGAGACCGCGCACGGGCTCTGCTTCTTCCTGGGCGGCCTGGCCCAGCGCGTGCCGGGCCTGCCGCAACTGCTCCAGGGGGTCCTGGGCCGGCCGGACCCGGCTGTGGCCCGGGAGGCCTTCGGGCTCAAGTTCCGCTCGCCCATCGGCCTGGCCGCGGGCCTGGACAAGGGCGCCCAGTTGCTGCCGCTCTGGAAGGCGCTGGGCTTCGGCTTCGTCGAGATCGGCACGGTGACGCCCCGGCCCCAGCCCGGCAATCCCAAGCCCAGGCTGTTCCGGTTTCCGGAGGAGGGGCTGATCCTCAACCGGATGGGCTTCAATTCCGAGGGCATGGCCACGGTCGCCCGGCGCCTGCGCGATCGCCCCGCCGGGCTGGTGGTGGGCGGCAACATCGGCAAGAACAAGACCACCGAGGAAGCCGGCGCCCTGGACGACTACCGCGCCGCCTACCGGACCCTCGCCCCGCTGGTGGACTACGTGGCGCTGAACATCTCCTCCCCCAACACCCCGGGCCTGCGCCGGCTGCAGGCGCCGGAAGCCCTGGAGCCGCTGCTGGACGGCATGCTGGCGCTGCGCCGGGAACTGGGACTGGAGCGCCAGCCGCTGCTGGTGAAACTGGCCCCCGACCTCACGCTTGCCGAACTGGACGCCACCGTGGAGGTGCTGGTGGCCAGCGGCGTCGACGGCGTGATCGCCACCAACACCACCCTGGACCGCGGCGTGGTCTCGGAGCTGAACCGGGAGAAGGTGGCGGCCCTGGGCGACGGCGGGCTTTCCGGGCGCGGCCTCAAGGTCAAGGCCCTGAACGTCCAGCGCCGGATCCTGCAGCGCCTGCCGGCCAAGGTTGGGTTGATGGCCTGCGGCGGCATCGGCTCGGGCGAGGACGCCGCCCAGGCCCTGCAGGAAGGCGCCGCGCTGGTGCAGATCTATTCCTCGCTGATCTTCGAAGGGCCGCTGCTGGTGCGGCGGATGAACCGGGAGCTGGAGACCCGCAGCTACTTTTAGAAGGCTAGTACAGGCCGATCGGATGAGCGGAACCGTTTCGACCCAGCCGGGCTATTCCTTTTCAGGCCCTGGGATGGGGTCCCATTCGTGGGTTCGGTGACTGCTGCTAAAAAGATATATACGCAGAGGAAGCAGAGAGCCGCTGAGGACGCAGAGCGTGCTAAGCGCGTCAGGGCGCCGCCCCACTCCGTCCAGGCCCTGCTCGCTGCGCTCGCCGAAGCTCTGCGAGCTTCGCGTCCAATGGGCAGGCGGCCCTCCACATGCAGGCATGTGGCTGGCCGCCCACCCATTGGCCGTTACAGGCCTGGGCTCAACATCCTCGCCGTGGCCTCGTCTCCAGAACAGGCCAAGGATTCGGCAAGACGATGGGTGGGGGGGACCCCGGGGAACTCAATCCCTACCTGGAGTCGCTTGGCCGCAAGGCGAATTCCGGCTCCCTCCGCCAGCAAGAGCAGAATCCGGGGCCGCTCCATCAGTGGAGCCTGGATGGTCCTTCCTTTGGCCCGGGCCTGCAGTTGGCTGCGCTCTTCGGATGTCAAAGGCAGGCCATCGACCTTCCGCATCCCATCCTCTCTATCGTTGAAATGCTCCGCATGGAAAGCCCAGGCCCGTCACGGCCAATGGGTGGGCGGCCAGCCACATGCCTGCATGTGGAGGGCCGCCTGCCCATTGGACGCGAAGCTCGCAGAGCTTCGGCGAGCGCAGCGAGCAGGGCCTGGGCGGAGTCGGTCGGCGCCTTGACGCGCTCAGCACGCTCTGCGTCCTCAGCGCCTCTCTGCTTCCTCTGCGTATATAGCTTTTTACCTGGACTTGCCAGGGCGCTGGGATGGGCCAGAAGACGGTTGCGGATCTCCGCCAGCCGGAGCGGGTCCAGATGCTTCCGCCATTACGTTCGGCCTACCCTAGTTGGTTTCGCCGTCCAGGTAGGTCCAGCGCCCCTCTTCCCGCACGAACCGGCTGCGCTCCCAGTGCAGCATGCGCTTGCCGTTGATCAGCAGCTTGGCATGGAAGGTCACCTCGCCGGTGTCGTCGCCCGGGCCGCCGGCCTGGGTGCCTAGCACCTTGAGGGAGATGCATTTCACGGCCTGGCAGTAGCGCTTCAACTCGTCCACATCCAGCTTTTCCCGTTCGGCCGCAGCGGTGGTGGCGGCCAGGTAGTCGGCCCGGGCCAGGGAGTATGCGGTAAACCGGCTGCGCATCAACTTTTCCGCCGTTTCCGGAGCTTTATCGCCGGTGAGGTAGGGTTCGCAGCAGCGATCGAAGGTAAGCTTGGAGGCGCAGGGACAGGGACGGGACATGATGGCCTTTCAGACTTGGTGGATCCTAAATAAATGCAATGACTTCGGATCCCATGGCACAACCGCTCGCACCGGCCGCGCCGGTATCGAATGTTGACTTTACCCAGCACGCTGTTAGTCTGGAGTGGAAAAGCCTGAATTTTCTTTTCCTTGGCACTACGCGTCCAGGTAGGCCCTTATTCATATGGGCTGGTATGTCATTTCAACCTTTTTCGCAGGGGGAGTGTCCATGAAGAATGGATGGATCGATAAGCTTAAACTCGTACCGTTAAAACGCAAGATTTATCTGCTTTTAATGGTGATGATGTGCGCCATGGGGTCCGGATGGGCCCAGGCGCAGGAAACCGGCTTCCAGTATTTCTCGCCGTTCCGTGAGGGCAGCGACTTCATCATGCTCGAGAAGGTCTGCCTGATGGCCGTCCTGGCCGTTGCCGTCGCCGGCCTGCTGTACGCCTTCATGCTGATGAAGCAGGTCATCTCGGCCGATGAGGGCACCCCGAAGATGCAGGAGATCGGCGCCGCCATCCGCGAAGGCGCCAACGCCTACCTGTCGGCCCAGTTCAAGAAGATCGGGCCCCTGATCATCATCATCACCGTGCTGCTGGCCGTCACCTTCACCGGCAACGAGGAAGCCTTCCGCTGGGGCCGCGCGATCTCCTTCCTGATCGGCGCCTGCTTCAGCTTCCTGGTGGGCTTCGTCGGCATGCGCCTGGCCACCCTGGGCAACCTGCGCGTGGCCGCCGCGGCGCGGCACAGCTATGGCGACGCCATGCAGCTGGGCTACCGCACCGGCACCGTCACCGGCATGCTCACGGACGGCCTCGGCCTCCTGGGCGGCACGCTGATCTTCCTCACCTACGGCGTCAACGCCTATGAAGCCCTGCTCGGCTTCGGCTTCGGCGGCACGCTGATCGCGCTGTTCATGCGGGTCGGCGGCGGCATCTACACCAAGGCCGCCGATGTGGGCGCCGACCTGGTCGGCAAGATCGAAAAGGACATCCCCGAAGACGATCCGCGCAACGCCGCCACCATCGCCGACAACGTCGGCGACAACGTGGGCGACTGCGCCGGCATGGCCGCCGACATCTTCGAGAGCTACGAAGTGACCATCGTGGCCGCCATGATCCTGGGCATGGCCACCTTCGGCCACAAGGGCGTCATCTTCCCCCTGCTGGTGCGCGGCATCGGCGTGCTCGGTTCCATCATCAGCACCTACACCGTCAAGGCCGGCCACGACGACACCTCCGACACCGCCCTGAAGAGCGTCCACCGCGGCTTCTGGATCGGCTCCTGCATCAGCGTCGCCGGCTTCTTCATCCTGGGCTGGTTCTACCTGCGCTTCGAACCGGCGGTGAACCTGCTCAAGGGCGCCACCCCCACCGAACTCGCCACCTACTGGGGCACCATTCCCAGCCAGCTCGGCTGGTGGGCCAACTTCGGCGTCATGGGCCTTGACATGCGCCCGGCCATCACCTGCCTGATCGGCGTGTTCCTCGCCGTGGCCCTGAACAAGGTCACCAGCTACTACACCCACACCAGCCACGCCCCGGTCAAGGCGCTGACCAAGGCCTGCACCACCGGCCACGCCACCAACATCATCGAGGGCTTCGCCCTGGGTTATGAGAGCACCGTCGCCATGCTGTGCGTGATCGCGGTCGCCATCTTCCTGTCCGTGCTGACCTATGCCGGCACCCCGCCCATGTTCATCGCCTACGGCGTGGCCATGACCGGCATCGGCATGCTGACCCTCACCGGCAACACCATCTCCATGGACGTCTTCGGCCCCGTCGCCGACAACGCCAACGGCATCGGCGAGATGGGCTACGACAAGGAAGAGATGGACCGGGAGAAGCCCGGCAGCTACAAGCGCGCCCGGCAGATTCTCGCCGACCTCGACGCCGTGGGCAACACCACCAAGGCCGAGACCAAGGGCATCGCCATCGGTTCCGCCGTCATCGCGGCCGTTTCCCTGTTCTCCAGCTTCATCGCGGTGATCGCGGTGGGCGGTGAGGACCAGATCAGCAAGATGAAGATCGCCCAGTACATCGAACAGGCCGGACGGCTCACCCCGGCCGATCCCAAGGTATTCATCGGCTTCCTGCTCGGCGGGGCCGTGCCCTTCCTGTTCAGCAGCGAGCTGATCCGCGCCGTGGGCCGCGCCGCCTACTACATCGTCCAGGAGTGCCGCGTGCAGTTCAAGGACGCGGAGATCTGGGCCGGCACCAAGAAGCCCGATTACGGCCGTGTGGTGGACATCTGCACCAACACCGCCCAGAAGGAACTGGTCGGCCCTGGCCTGCTCGCCATCGCCTCGCCCCTGTTCGTGGGCTTCATCCTCGGCCCCTACGCCCTGGGCGGCTTCCTGGCCGGCATGATCCTGGTCGGCCAGCTGCTCGCCGTGTTCATGGCCAACGCCGGCGGCGCCTGGGACAACTGCAAGAAGATGATCGAAGACGGCCTTTATGGCGGCAAGGGATCTGAAGCCCACAAGGCTTCGGTCACCGGCGACACGGTCGGCGACCCCCTGAAGGACACCGCCGGTCCGGCCATCAACCCGCTCATCAAGGTGATGAACATGGTGAGCCTGCTCACCCTGGGCATCATCATGAAGTGGACCCTGTTCCCGGTCGAAGGCCGCGACAGCAACAAGGGCATCGGCGTCATCGCCGCCCTGGTCTGCGCCGGCGCCATCGCCTGGGCGGTCTACAAGAGCAAGCAGGAAACCCCTGGTCTGGTCAGCGAAGAAGAACTGCAGGCCAGCATCCAGGCCGAGCACAAGTAGGCTCTGCCGACATTTTACTGAAAGGAACGCCGCCCTCCGGGCGGCGTTCCCCTTTTCCGGCCGCGGGGCCGCGCCGAATGCGGTTCCGCGGGAAATTTTTAAGAGTTTCCGCTCTGAAATACTTTACAGTTTCAGCTCATGGTGGTCATATGGTGCAACACCAAGCCCAGTCCCTTAGGAACCCATGAAATGAACGACGTGCCATCCGGTTGTCCATCGTCTTCCCGTGTGCAAGAAAGGAGCGCCAATGCCTGCAGTTGAATCCAGCCTGGCCCAAACCGCCACATGCCCCGGCTTCATGGCCTCCTCGGTGGGCAGGAAAGTGGTGATGGCGGTGACCGGCATCATCCTCTTCGGCTTCGTCACCGTGCACATGCTGGGCAACCTCACCGCCTACATGGGCAGCGAAGCCATGAACGAGTACGCCAAGCTGCTGCAGACCCTGATCCACGGCAAGGGGATCTGGGGCTTCCGGCTGGTCATGCTCGTCGCGGTGGGCCTGCACGCCTGGGCCGCCGTGACCCTCTACTTCGAGAACAAGAAGGCGCGTCCCGTGGGCTACCGGGCCCAGCAGCTGCAGGCGGCCACCTGGGCCTCCCGCACCATGCCCTGGTCCGGCCTGGTCCTGGCGGTCTTCATCATCTTTCACATCCTGCACTTCACCACCGGCAGCGTGCACCCCGACTTCATCAAGGGCGACGCCTACCACAACTTCGTCACCGGGCTGCAGGTGCCGCTGGTGGCGCTGTTCTACATCGTGGCCCAGCTCTGCCTCGGGTTCCACATGTGGCACGGCGTCTGGAGCCTCACCCAGACCCTGGGCTGGTCCCACCCGCGCTACAACGTCCTGCGCCGCCGGTTCGCCATGGTGATGGCGGTGCTGGTGGCCGGCGTCAACATCTCCTACCCCGTGGCGGTCCTCACCGGCCTCATTCACTGAGTTCCCAAATTCATTGTAGAGAAGGCTCCCATGGAACTGAACGCGCACATCCCCGAAGGCCCACTCGAAAAGAAGTGGGACAAGCACCGCTTCGACGAGAAGCTGGTCAACCCCAACAACAAGCGTAAGTACAAGGTGATCGTGGTCGGCTCCGGCCTGGCCGGCGCCTCGGCCTGCGCCTCCCTGGCCGAGCTGGGCTACGAGGTGGCCTGCTTCTGCTACCAGGACAGCCCGCGCCGGGCCCACTCCATCGCGGCCCAGGGCGGCATCAACGCCGCCAAGAACTACCGCAACGACGGCGACAGCATCCAGCGCCTGTTCTACGACACGGTCAAGGGCGGCGACTTCCGGGCGCGCGAGGCCAACGTCTACCGGCTGGCCCAGATCTCCAACAACATCATCGACCAGTGCGTGGCCCAGGGCGTGCCCTTCGCCCGGGAATACGGCGGGCTGCTGGACAACCGCTCCTTCGGCGGGGCCCAAGTGAGCCGCACCTTCTACGCCCGCGGGCAAACGGGCCAGCAGCTGCTGCTGGGCGCCTACCAGGCGCTGGAGAAGCAGATCGGCCTGAAGACCGTGCAGATGTACACCCGCCACGAGATGCAGGAAGTCATCGTGGTCGACGGCGTGGCCAAGGGCATCGTCACCCGGGACATGATCTCCGGCGAATTCGAATGCCACGTGGCCGACGCGGTGGTGCTCGCCACCGGCGGCTACGGCAACGTGTTCTACCTGGCCACCTACGCCAAGGGCTGCAACACCACGGCCATCTGGCGCGCCTACCAGAAGGGCGCGGCGTTCGCCAACCCCTGCTACACCCAGATCCACCCCACCTGCATCCCGGTCACCGGCGACCACCAGAGCAAGCTCACCCTGATGTCCGAAAGCCTGCGCAACGACGGCCGCATCTGGGTGCCTCTGAAGAAGGGCGACAAGCGCCCCGCCGACCAGATCCCGGAGAACGAGCGCGACTACTACCTGGAGCGCAAGTATCCCTCCTACGGCAACCTGGCCCCCCGTGACATCGCCAGCCGCGCCGCCAAGCAGTGCTGCGACGAAGGCCGCGGCGTGGGCGACACCGGCCTGGGCGTCTACCTGGACTTCACCGAAGCCACCAAGCGCATGGGCCTGCACAAGATCGAAGAGAAGTACGGCAACCTGTTCGAGATGTATGACCGCATCACCGGCGAGGATCCCTACAAGGTGCCCATGCGCATCTACCCGGCCAGCCACTACACCATGGGCGGGCTCTGGGTCGACTACAACCTCATGACCACGGTTCCCGGCCTGTTCTGCATGGGCGAAGCCAACTTCTCCGACCACGGCGCCAACCGCCTGGGCGCCTCCGCGCTCATGCAGGGCCTGTCCGACGGGTATTTCGTGCTGCCCTCGACCATCGCCCCGTACCTTGCGAGCATCAAGCCCGGCACCCGGATCAAGCTCGACCACCCGGAGGTCAAGGCGGCCCAGAAGTCCACCCAGGCCCGCCAGGACCGCATGTTCGCCATCAAGGGCAAGCAGACCCCCACCGAATTCCACCGCAAGCTGGGCAAGATCATGTGGGAATTCTGCGGCATGGCCCGCAACGAAGCCGGGCTCAAGGAAGCGCTCAAGCAGATCCCCGAATTGCGCGAGCAATTCTACCATGACCTCTGCCTGCCGGGCAGCGGCGCCGAAGTGAACCAGACGCTCGAACTGGCCGGCCGGGTCGCCGATTTCCTCGACCTGGGCGAATTGATGTGCCTGGATGCCCTGGAGCGGCGTGAATCCTGCGGCGGCCATTTCCGCGAGGAGTGGCAGACCGAGGACGGCGAAGCCAGGCGCGACGACGAGAACTTCTGCCACGTCGCCGCCTGGGAGTACACGGGCGCAGGGAACACCCCCAAGCGCAACGTGGAAGAGCTCACGTTCGACAACGTCCATCTCGCGACCCGCAGCTACAAGTAAGGAACGGACATGTCCAAGACCATCGACATCACGTTACATGTATGGCGCCAGAAGAATGCCGCGGACGCGGGGCGCTTCGTCGACTACCAGGCCAAGGGCGTGAGCACGGAAATGTCCTTCCTGGAAATGCTGGATGTGGTGAACGAAGGCCTCATCCACAACGGCGGCGACCCGATCGTGTTCGACCACGACTGCCGCGAAGGCATCTGCGGCGCCTGCAACCTGGTCATCAACGGCCGGCCGCACGGCCCCCGGGAGCGCACCACCACCTGCCAGCTGCACATGCGCAGCTTCGAGGACGGCGCCAGCATCACCATCGAGCCGGTGCGGGCCGAGCCGTTCCCGGTGATCAAGGACCTCATGGTCAACCGGGACGCCTTCGACCGGATCATCCAGGCGGGCGGCTTCGTCAGCGTCCCCACCGGCTGCTCGGTGGAAGCCAACAGCACCCGGGTGCCCAAGCTGAACGCCGATCTGGCCATGGATGCCGCCGCGTGCATCGGCTGCGGCGCCTGCGTCGCCGCCTGCCCCAACGCCAGCGCCATGCTGTTCGTGGCGGCCAAGATCAGCCACCTGGCGCTGCTGCCCCAGGGCCAGCCCGAGCGCTACACCCGGGCCCGGGCCATGGTCCAGCAGATGGACGCCGAGGGCTTCGGCAGCTGCACCAACCACGGCGAATGCGAAGCGGCCTGCCCCAAGGGCATCACCCTGGAGAACATCGCCCGCATGAACCGCGACTTCATCAAGGCCAGCATCAGCTTCCGGCCGGAACCCGGCGGGGGCGGCGGGGCGTAGCGCCCAGCCGCCGGATCGACTTCGGAGCCACGTCCGGGCCCCGCTCCCTGGGAGCGCGGACCCGGACTTTTTGATCGGACCGGCTGTTCAGATGGTTAGACACCTGGCCGGCGGTGACGCCGCTCCGTTCACCCGGGGGCGGGAACCTCCGGCGCGGCCCGCGGCACCTTCCTGGGAGCGGAGGGAGTATCCTGGGGTCTGCCAGGTGCCTCTCCGGAAATACCATGAAACCCGAAACGCCCAAAGAGCAAGCGCCGGCCATGAGCCTCCCCCAAGCCAAGTCCGCCCCTTACACCCTCGCTGATTGGGCGACCTGGGATGGCCGCTGGGAGTTGATCAACGGGGTCGCCTACGACATGACGCCGGCACCGTCACTTGTCCATCAGGAGATCAGCATGGCCCTGTCCATCCGGATCGGCACCCTGCTGGAGGAAGTTCGGCACAAAACGGGCAGCCGTTGCAAGGTCTTCGCGGCTCCCACTGATGTCTTCCTGGACGGTGGTGTGGTGCAGCCCGATCTCCTGGTGGTCTGCGATCCCGCCAAGCTCAGTGATCGCGGGATTGAAGGTGCGCCCGATCTCGTGGTGGAGATCCTCAGTCCCAGGACCGCCAGCAAGGATACCGTGCGCAAACGTTGGACCTACGAGGCGGCAGGCGTCCCGGAATACCTGATTGTGGATCCGGAGGAAAGGGTCGGGCTTTTGCTGCGCCTGGAAGCAGGCCGCTACGAGGAAGCTGCCCGCATTGAATGGGGGGCCCCGATGGGGCTCCTGGGCGGAACCCTGACCGTTCAGCTCGGTGATCCGTTCACCCCAGATACCACCGCAGGTATGGAATCCCCAGCAGCAGGAACACCCCCAGGAAGATGATCCCGAAGATCAGCCCCAGCCTCCAGAAATCCTTGCGCTCGATGTAGCCGCTGCCGTAGTAGATGGCGCTGGGTCCGCTGGCGTAGGGGGTCAGCATGGCGCTGATGCCCGAGGTGTAGCACAGGCCCATGGCCAGGAGCTTCAGGGGCATGCCGGGCACCGCAGCCGCGGCCACCAGGAACACCGGCAGCAGGGCGGTGGCATGGGCGGTGAGGCTGGCGAACAGATAGTGCACCAGGAAATAGATGGCCACGAACAGGAGCACCGTCCACAGCATGGGCAGCCCGGTGAGCAGCCCGGAGGTGAGGCCGGCGAACCATTTCAGGAAGCCCAGGTTCTTCAGGCCGTCGGCCAGGGCCACCAGGGTGCCGAACCAGATGAGCATGTTCCAGGCCTGCGGGTACTCCAGCAGGTCGTTCCAGGTGATCACCCCGGTGAGCACCATGGCCACCACCACGCCCAGCGCCACGATGGTCGCGTCGAAGCGCTGGCCGCCGAAGATCCAGAGGCCCAGGGCTGCCACGGCGAGCCCGGCCATCAGCAGTTCCCGGGCCGAGACCCGGCCCAGCTTCTCCAGTTCGGCCCCGGCCCAGGTGTTGGCCCCGGCGCTTTCCTTGATCTCCGGCGGGTAGATCAGGTAGGTGAGCAGGGGCACCGCCAGGAACAGCAGGATGCCGATCGGCAGGAAGCCCATGAACCATTCCCGCCAGGTGAAGGTGATCTTGATGGCCTTGCTCACCAGTTCCAGGCCCAGCAGGTTGGGGGCGTTGGCGGTGAGGAACAGCGAACTGGTCACGGCGGTGGTGGCCAGGCCGGTCCACATGAGGTAGGCGCCCATCCGGCGCGAGCTGGGGCCGGGCCGCGACTCGAAGATCTCTGGGATGTTCTTGATGATCGGATAGATGGTGCCGCCGGCGCGGGCGGTGTTGGAGGGCATGAAGGGGCCCAGGCAGAGATCGGACAGGGCCACGGCGTAGCCCAGCCCCAGGGTCCTGCGGCCGAGCCGCTTGACCAGGTTCAGGGCGATGCGCCGGCCCAGGCCGGTCTTCTCGTAGCCCAGGCCGAACATGAAGGCGGCGAAGATGAGCCAGACCGTGCTGTTGGAGAAGCCGGACAGGGCCCACTTGACCGATTCCCCGGCGTTGGGGCTGACCAGCCCGGCGCCGGCGGCCACCGCCACGCCGAGCATGCCGATGACCGCGCCGGGCACCGGTTCCAGGATCAGGCCGACGATGACGCCGGCGAACAGGGCGAAATAATGCCAGGCCTGGGGGGTGAGCCCCTTCGGCACCGGGATCGCCATGAGGATGCCCCACAGGGCCAGGGGGATGACGATCGTGACGAGGCGCTTGCGAGTCATGGGGCGGATCCCTTATTTGATGAAGCGCACTTGTTGCGAGATGCGCGCGACGATGGCGGTCTTGCGCTCGTTGAAGGTGGCCTTGTTCTTTTCGAACAGGTTGTTGCCCTGGGTGTCGATGGAGATGATCAGCGGGCCGAAGTGCTTCACCCGGCAGACCCAGAGGGCTTCGGGCATGCCCAGGTCGAGCCACTCGACCCGTTCGATCTCCTCCACTTCGGTGGCGGCCAGCACCGCGCAGCCGCCCGGGAAGACCGCGTGGACCGCCTTGGACTCCATGCAGCCGGCCACGGTCTCGGGGCCCATGCCGCCCTTGCCGATGACCAGCTTCACCCCGGTCTGCTTGATGAACGGCCGCTCCATGGACTCCATGCGCATGCTGGTGGTGGGGCCGATGGAGATCATCTTCCAGCCTGCGCCGTCCGGCACCACGATCGGGCCGGCGTGCAGGATGGCCATGCCCCGGAGGTCCACCGGTAGTTCGCGGCCCAGTTCGATCAGGCGCCGGTGGCCGACGTCGCGGCAGGTCACCATTGTGCCGTCCAGGTAGACCACGTCGCCGGCCCGGAGGTCTTCGAGGTCTTCGCTCTTGATGGGGGTGGTCAGGACTTTGTTCACAGCGAAACTCCACGGTGCGAAAGGATTTCATGGGTCATGTCGGCGTTGATCCGGATGGTGCCGCGGCGGTGCGCCCAGCAGCCGGTGGAGATGCCCACGCCGATGGTGGAGGGGTGGCGCGCGCTGTTCTCGATGTGCACGCCCATGACCGTGCGGTTGCCGGACAGGCCCTGGGGGCCGAGCCCGAGCTCGTTCAGGCCCTGCTCCAGGAGCAGCTCCATCTCCGCCGCCCGGGGTTCCGGATTGCGCGAGCCCAAGGGGCGCAGGATGGCCCGCTTGGACAGCAGCGCGGCGGTCTCCACCGCGGTGGAGATGCCCACGCCCACCAGCAGCGGCGGACAGGCGTTGACGCCGTAGGAGGTGACCACGTCGAACACGAACTGCACCACCCCCTCGTAGCCTGCGTTCGGCATCAGCACCTTGGCGGCGCCCGGCAGGGTGCAGCCGCCGCCGGCCATGTAGACGTCGATCTCCAGGCCGTCCCCGGCGACGATGTCCCAGTCGATCCAGGGCACCCGCAGGCCGAGGTTGTTGCCGGTGTTCTTCTCCAGGAAGGTCTCCACGGCGTTGTGGCGCAGCGGGGCGGCGATGGTGGCGGCGGCCACGGCGGCGCGCAGGATCTCCCGCAGCTCGCCCAGGTAGGGGAAGGTCGCCCCGGCCCGCACGAAGAACTGGATGACCCCGGTGTCCTGGCAGCAGGGGCGGTCCAGGGTGTCGGCCAGCCCGAGGTTCTCGAACATGGAACCGTAGACCACCTTGGACAGTTCGCCCTGCTCCTGGGTCCTCAGCTCCTTCAGCTTGGCCAGGACATCATCGGGAAGGTGCTTGCCCACATGGGCGGTGAACCGGGCCATGAGGTCTTTCAGGAAAAGGACATTCTGTTCATCGTTCACGGGGGAGGTCTCCTGAGTTGGAAAAGCGGGGGATGCATGCAATAAGCGAATCCAATGCCATAAAATAACTTTATTTATTTAAGCGTTTGAATATTCAAACGACTCGCTTGTCGCATTATCTGTTGCATGATTGAATCAACCTGTCGCATCATGTCGCAAAAGGGGCATTCATGTCGCACATCGCCTACCTGGCGCCGGATCCGGAGATGCTCGAACGGGCCAGGGCGGCGTTCCTCCCGGCCCACCCCGACATCCGCCTGGCCGAAGGGCTGCTGGAGGAAGGGCTGAACACGGCCCGGGCCCTGGTGGAGGAGGGGGTGGAAGTGATCATCGCCCGGGGCGGCACGGCGGCCATGCTCAAGGCCTCCGACCTGGACGTGATCCTGGTGGAGATCCCCTATTCCGGTTTCGACCTGATCCGGGCCGTGCGGGAGGCCTCCCGTCACGGGCGGCGCATCGGCATGGTGGCCTTCCCGTCCATGTTCACGGAGGTGGAATGCCTGGCGCCGATCCTGGACGTGGAGCTCCGCCCCTACCCCATCGCCGGCCGCCAGGACGCGGAGCGCCAGATCCGGCGCGCCTTTCAGGAAGGCATGGAAGTGGTCATGGGCGGCGTCACCACCGGCCAGATCGCCACGGCGCTCGGCCTGGCCCACGTGGTGATCCAGACCGGCCCGGGCGCCCTGGTGCTGGCCGCGGAGGAAGCCAAGCGGATCCAGGTGGCCCGCAACGAGGAGCAGGTGAAGACCAGCTTCCTGCGCCGGGCCTCGGCCACCGGGCACCACGCCACGTTCCTGTTCGACGACGTCCTGGGCGCCAGCCCCCAGGTGCAGCGGACCATCGAGACCGCCAAGCGCTACGCCCGCACCGGCTCGGCGGTGCTGATCCAGGGGGAGACCGGCACCGGCAAGGAGGTGTTCGCCCAGAGCATCCACAACGCCAGCGCCCGGGCCCAGGGGCCGTTCGTCGCCATCAACTGCGCCGCCCTGCCCGCCCAGATCCTGGAGAGCGAGCTGTTCGGCTACGTGGCCGGCGCCTTCACCGGCGCCAGCCTGAAAGGCAAGGCCGGGCTGTTCGAGCTGGCCCACGGCGGCACGCTGTTCCTGGACGAGATCGCCGAGATCGATCCGCCCACCCAGGGCAAGCTGCTGCGGGTGCTGCAGGAGAAGAAGGTCATGCGGCTGGGCGGCGACCGGGTGGTGCCGGTGGACGTCCGGATCATCGCCGCCAGCAACCGCAACCTGAAGGAGATGGTCGACGCCGGCGGCTTCCGGGCCGATCTCTTCTTCCGGCTCAACGTCCTGCTGCTGCGTCTGCACCCGCTGCGCGAGCGCCGGGAGGACGTCGGCGCCCTGGCCCGGATTTTCCTGCTCCAGCACCGCTCCGGCCGGGCCCTTCCCCTGGCCCCGGACGCCCTGGACACCCTGCGCGGCTACGCCTGGCCGGGCAATATCCGGGAGCTGAACAACGTCATGGAGCGCCTGGTGGCCCTGCACGACCGGGGCCCCATCACGGCCGTCATGATCCGCCAGGTGCTCGAGGACGCGCCCCAGGGCGAGGCCGTGCCGGCGGGGCCGCTGGCGGAAATCGAGCGGGCGCTCCAGGCGACCCGGGGCCGCCAGGGAGCGGCGGCCAAGCTGCTCGGGATCAGCCGTTCCACGCTTTGGCGCCGGCTGAAACAGGGTCAGCCATAGGCGCCCACCAACCAATGGAGTAGAGTTTCCGCCATGGACAGCCAGCCGCTGCGGGTCGAACCCTTCGCCATTCAGATCGACGACCAGGTGATGGCCGACCTCCAGGCGCGCATCCGCCGCACCCGTTGGCCCGCGCCGGCCCCCGGCCGCGCGTGGGGGCAAGGCGCCGACCTCGATTGCCTGAAGCGCCTGCTGGCGTACTGGGCCGACGGGTTCGACTGGCGCGCGCAGGAGCGCAGGCTGAACGCGTTCCGTCAGTTCCGGGCCGAGATCAACGGACTTCAAATCCACTTCGTCCATGAACGGGCACGCAACGGACACGGCATACCGCTCATCCTCACCCATGGCTGGCCCAGCACCTTCGTGGAGCCGCTCCAGCTCGTGCCGCTGCTGACCGATCCGGCGGCCCACGGCATCGATGGCCCGGCGTTCGACCTGGTCATCCCGTCGCTGCCGGGCTATGGCTTCTCGACCCGGCCGGATCGCTCGAACTACCGGGACATCGGTCAACTCTGGCACCAGCTCATGCGTGGCCTCGGCTACCAGCGTTATGGCGCGGGCGGCGGGGATTTCGGTGCCGGCGTCACCACCCTGATGGCCCTGGACGACCCCGCGTCGTTGATCGGGATCCACCTGAGCAACCTGGAGTTGTCACCCATCGTCGACCAGGGCTCGAGGCCCCTTTCGCCAGCCGAACAGAGCTATCTGATGCAGCGCGGCCGCTGGGATGAGCAGGAGCGAGGCTATTCCGCCATTCAATCGACCAAGCCGCAAACGGTCGGCTATGCGCTCAATGACTCGCCCGCCGGTCTCGCCGCCTGGATTCTTGAGAAGTGGTGGGCGTGGAGTGACTCCGGCGGTGATCTGGACAGCCGTTTTTCGCGCGATTTCCTGTTGACCACTTTGACGCTGTATTGGGTCACTGAAACCATCACCCCTTCGATGCGGGACTACTTCGACAACCGCTGGGACGGGGTTGCGCTCGGACCGGATGATTTCGTCAGGGTTCCAACCGCAATCGCCAACTTCGCCAAGCAGTTCATCGATGAAGGAGAGCCGCCGCGGGAGTGGGCCGAGCGGCTGTACAACGTTCGCCGATGGACACCCATGCCGAGCGGCGGTCATTTCGCGGCAGCGGAAGAACCCGAGCGGCTCGCCCGCGACATCGCGACGTTTTTTGCCGATCTTTGACCCTTGCCACCCGGGTTTCGCTAACGAATTGAATTTCAAATAATGCTATGCTGCTGCACCTCACGGCCCGCGCCATGCCCTTCATCCAGCCCGCCCCCCAGCTCGCCCAGCCCTACCGGGCCGATCCGGTGCTGCGCGGCTTTCTGCGCCGGGCCCTGCCCCCGGAGGTGCTGGCGGAGATCGAGCCGGAGCTGGCGGCCATGGGCGACACCGCCCTGGAACTGCACGCCCTGTCCCTGGAGGACCGCTGCCAGGAACCGCGCCACGTGCCGTTCGACCCCTGGGGCAAGCGGATCGACCGGATCGAACTGACCCGGCTCTGGCGCGCCGCCGAGCGGATCGCCGCCACGGCGGGCCTGGTGGCCACGGCCTACGAACGGCGCCACGGGGTCCATTCGCGCCTGCACCAGTTCGCCTTGGCGCACCTCTTCCACCCGAGCAGCGACGTCTACACCTGTCCCCTGGCCATGACCGACGGCGCGGCGGCCACCCTGCTGCGCAGCGGCAACCGGGACCTCGTCGAACGGGCCCTGCCCCGCCTCACCAGCCGGGACCCGGAGCGGTTCTGGACCTCGGGCCAGTGGATGACCGAAAGCAGCGGCGGCTCGGACGTGGGCCTGGGCAGCACCGAGGCGCGCCTGGAGGACGGCGCCTGGCGGCTCTACGGGCGCAAGTGGTTCACTTCCGCCGCCACCTCCCAGATGGCCCTGGCCCTGGCCCGGCCCCAGGGCAATCCGCCGGGGGGCAAGGGCCTGGCGCTGTTCTATGTGGAGACGCGGCTGGAGGACGGCTCGGCCAACGGCTTCACGGTCAACCGGCTCAAGGACAAGCTGGGCACCCGCAAGCTGCCGACAGCGGAACTGGAGCTGGACGGGATGCTGGCCACGCCGGTCGGCGCGCTGCGCGACGGCGTGCGCGCCATGGCGCCGATGCTCAATGTCACCCGCACCTGGAACGCGGTCAGCGCGGCCAGCCTGCTCCGGCGTGGACTGATGCTGGCCTGGGACTACGCCGGCCGGCGGGTCGCGTTCGGTGCGACGCTCGCCGAGCAGCCGCTGCACCTGGACACCCTGGCCGGCCTGGAAGCCGAGGCCCAGGCGGCCTTCCAGCTGGCCTTCCACGGGGCGGAATGGCTGGGCCTGACGGAATGCGCGGCGGGCGACGAGGCGCTGCACCGGCTGCTGACGCCGCTGGTGAAGCTCACCACCGCCCGGCAGGCGGTGGCCGGGTGCAGCGAACTGCTGGAATGCTTCGGCGGCGCCGGCTACGTGGAGGACACCGGCCTGCCGGCGCTGCTGCGCGACGCCCAGGTGCTGAGCATCTGGGAAGGCACCACCAACGTGCTGTCCCTGGAGACCCTGAAGGCCATGGGCGGCTGCGGCTTCGGGGGCTTCCGGAACCACGTGGAGAGCCTGCTGGCCGAACTCCGGCCGGGCGACCTGGAGGGGCCGGCCCGGGCGGTGCGCGACGCCCTGGCCCGGAGCGAGGCCTGGTGGGCCGGGGCCGAGGAGGCCGGGGCGCGCCGCTTCGCCCTGACCCTGGGCCGTTCCCTGGCGCTGGCCTTGCTGGCGCGCCAGGCCCAGTGGGCCCGGGACCGGGAACAGGACTCCGCCCCGGCCCGGGCCGCGCTGCGCTTCGCTTCCCACGGGGTGGACGCCCTGCTCGGTTAAGCTGCCCAGGCCTCAGGGGGCGACGAAGGCGGCGCCGAGGCACTCCCTGGCGCGCTCCCGGCGCAGCAGCAAGGTGTCGAGCAGGTCCCGGTCCCGGCCCGCCTGGTCCGGCCCTGCCAGCTGGGCCTGGGCGGCGGCGATGGCCGAGTTCACCCAGAGCACCCGGATGACCCGGCGCTTCGCCTGGCCCGCCATGAACTCCCGCCAGTTGTTGAGGTTCCAGAGCGGTTCGCAGACCGGGTCCTCGACCGTCACCCGCTCGGTGCCGTCGGCCAGGCGCCGTTTCACCAGCCGGCACTGGAGGGCGACCCCGTCCCGGCTGTCGCCCCCGTTCACCTTAAACAGGTCCGGCAGGTACATGCGGTCCTGGTTGGAGACGAAGTTGCCCAGGGAGTAGGCCACCAGCGTCCGGTTGCCGCCCTTGGCCAGGATTTCCACGGGTTGCAGGACATGGGGATGGGTGCCCAGGATCAGGTCGGCGCCGGCCTGGCAAAGCCGCTCGGCCACCTCCCGCTGGCGGGGCAGCGGGTCGTGCTGGTACTCCACGCCCCAATGGATGCTCACCACCACCACGTCCACCAGGGGACGGGCGGCGCGCACCGCCTCGGCCGCGGCGGCGGGGTCCAGCCCTCGCACCCAGGGTCCGCTGTCCTTGGCGTTCAGGTTGATGTTGTAGAGGTCGGTGAAGCCCAGGAACCCCACCCGCAGCCCCTTCACCTGGACCACCCGAAGCTGCTCCGCCTCCCCGCGGGTGGCGCCGGAGCCCACCGCCACCAGGTTTTCCTCCCGGAGCCGGCGCAGGGTCTCGACCACGCCCGCGACCCCCTGGTCGTAGGCATGGTTGTTGGCGGTGGAAAGCACGGTGAAGCCGCTGGCCCGGAGGGCCGCCGGAAGCTCCG
>Ga0316230_1001306_pt1 | contig 26879 bp, 20 predicted proteins | sample TBH18025metaG_FD_206004 | JGI IMG/M metagenome (GOLD analysis project Ga0316230, IMG submission 206004) | Freshwater microbial communities from Trout Bog Lake, Wisconsin, USA - TBH18025 | ecosystem: Environmental > Aquatic > Freshwater > Lake > Hypolimnion/Profundal zone | place: USA: Wisconsin...
TTGGCGGGTCGGTTTCTTAAAATCAGCCGGTTTTGGATTGTACCTATATTCGATCAAGTCAATAGGGAATCCATTTTGGCCAAATCGGCGCGCATCCCAAGCCCGACAGGCTGCTAGTATTGGGGAGGTTGCTTTTCAAGCGGTCGCTTGGAAGGTGAAGAACCCGTTAACAAACAACTGCCAAAAGGTTAAACTAAAACACAAATCCAATGAGAAGATTACATTCAATGCCACCACGGCCCTTGGCGCACAAGGGCAGGTTTGGCTCCGTATCCACCCGGGTGCAATGTTGCGCCGCTCTGGGGCTGGCTGTTCTCGGCCTGGCTTCCGCCGCCTCCGCCGCCCTCACGCCCATCACCTACACTGCCGCCGGCTTATCCACCACCATCAACGGCCTGACTCTAAACTTCGCCTCGACGACGAAGACCCTTCAACTTGCGGCCGACGTGCCGACGTCCGTCACGGATTTCCAGAATTACACTTGGAGCGAAGAAACCTCGCTGCCTACGGCACAGGATAGCTCCGGGTCTCTGAACCGGAATCTAACCGTGTCTTCGGTCGTTGGCAGCCAGACGATCAGCCAAAGCGCCGACGTGGCCCAAATCGGGTTGCTGTCCAAAGGCTATTTCCAAATCAGCACCGCCGCTCCGCTCACCTACACCATCACCGGCGTCGGAACCGTGACGTTCACGCTCTGGTCCGATAGCTTCACCTCGGCGCCAGGCGGGAGCGGTTCGCGCAACCTCGGGGCTACCGCGGAATTCGTTCCTGTGCCTGAGGCTTCCACCACCGTCGCTGGCTTAGGCACCACGGCCCTCGTGGTAACGCTGCTGGTGTCGTCCCGCAAGCGTCTCCACGCCCGCCAACCGCAGGCTTAAGGTGCTACGCTACGCCTATGAGTGTAGCCGAAAGGCCACACTCCTGGCTGTTGTCCCCACAGCAACCCATCAGGACGCGGATAGTTCACCGCAAATCACCGAGGTAATGCTCGTTTAGCTCATCGGCTTGGCACCGCTTCGCACCCGGGCCAGCCAAATCCCCACCCCCTCGGCCGAACGTATCTCCGGCCGAGGGGGTTTTCTTTGCGCAGGGCCTCCAGCGCTACGCCGGCGGCAAGCGCAGCAGCTCCTGGGCGTTGTATTCGCTGGCCAGGAGCAGGAGTGCCCGGCCCAGCCTGAGATTAGCGACTGGAATGTGCGCCATGTACATGGTACGACCACCTGCGGCAGCCCGTAGCCCCCCCGGCGGATCCCCCATTCAGGCGGTCACCCCCGGCTGGAGGTCGCCGGGCACCCGCTTAAGCTGGACCACCAGCCGGAGGCCCGGTGGCGCGAGGTTCTCCACCGACATGCGGCCGCCATAGAGGCTGACGATGCGCTCCGCAAGGGCGGGGCCCAGGCCGAGGTCGCCGCAGGGAAGCGGCTCGGCCACGGCTAACAAGTCGAAGAAATGGGGCAGCAAAGCTGGCGGTGCCGTCCGACCAACGGTTTCGATACTGACCAGAACGGCGTCAGCTTGGACGCTACCGATCAACCGCACGGGCGAAGCCGCCGGCGAGAACTTCACCGCCGTTTCGAGGAGTGAGCGCAGCGCCCGGACAAGGTCCTCGGCCACGCCTTGAACCCGCCCAAACCCGGTGGGCGCAGGGGCTAGTGGGACGTTCTGAGAATCCGCGAAGGGCAGCGCCCCCGCCCGCGCTGCCCGCAGGAGTTCGTCCAGGGGGCTCACGCTCCCAGCGCTTGCGCCGGAGCCCACGCCGATTTGCGTCAGCAGCAGAGCGTCATCAACCAGGGTCATCAGCCGGTCTCGGCTTTGCTCGTAGATTGCCTTGTAACTATCGGCGTGCGGGTCGGCACAGCTCCCGGCGAGCAGCTCAGTAGCGCCCAACAGACCGTGCAACGGCGTACGCAGTTCATGGGAGATGAGGTTAAGGAAGTCGCTCTTGGCGCGGTCCAGAATGGCCAGGCGATCCTTGGCCTCCGCCAGCTCCCGGGTACGCACCACCACGGCGGCCTCGAGTTGGGCTACTTGGTGCGCCTGCGCGCGGCGCAAGCAGGCGAGCTCCAGATGCGTGCGCACCCGGACCTCCACTTCCTCGAAATTGAACGGCTTGGTGATATAGTCCACCGCGCCCGCGTTGAACCCGCGCACTTTGTCGGACACGTCCTGGTGGGCGGTAACGAAAATGACCGGCACCTCCGCCAGCTTGGGATGGCGCTTCAGACGGGCGCAAAGTTCGTACCCATCCATTCCCGGCATGGTGATGTCCAGCAGCGCCAAATCCGGCACCTGCGCCTCGGCGGCACGAAGCGCCAGCTCGCCACTCCGCAGCGGGCGGGCTTTGTAACCCTGTTTCTGCAAAATACTGCTCAGCACCTGCAAGTTGGCCGGCGTGTCGTCCACCACCAGGATATTGGGGATGGCACTGGAAACGGTCGGGGTATTCATGCGTCAATTCCTTTGGGATTCAGGGCGGTTTCGAGGGCGGTATAGTCGTAGGTTTCGATCCATTGGCGAAACTGGCGGCCCAGGGGCTCGTCCCCCACCAAGGACCGCTCCAACCCGGCGCCTCGTTCCACCCTGAACGCCGTGCCCTGCGTCTCGGCGCGCAGGCGGAACATGGCCTCAATATCTTCCACCAGGCCGGCGGGGTCGAAGGGAGCCGGATGGAGGGTGACCTGGCCGGTCTCGAGACGGGCCATTTCGAGGATGCCATTGATGATGCTCATCAGGTGTTCGCTGGCGCGCATGATGTGACGCACCTGCTGGCGCTCGCCGGGGCTGAGGTCAGCGCCCCGCAGCAGGAGTTGGGCGAAACCGAAGATGGCGTTCATGGGGGTGCGAATCTCATGCGACATGTTCGCCAGGAAGATGCTCTTGGCGCGGTTGGCCGGGGCCATGCTCCCGCCACCGAAAGGAGCTTGCGCAGCCTGAGGGAATCGCTCATGGCTCCGGGAACAGCCGCAGCAGTTCTTCGGCGTTGTACTCGGCCGCCAAATCCTGGAGCGCGGCGCCCAGGGCAGGGCGCAACTGGCGCACCGTTTGCAGCAACGACGAGACGGTCTCAAAATCGCCCACCACCAACGCCGTCCGCATCGCCTGGCGCAACTCGGCCGGCAACTGGCCGACGGTTTCGGGGGTGAACTCCGGCGCCGCGGTTGGCTCCGCCGCCGGCACCGCGAGCGTTTCGTATTCACAACCAAGTTGCGCCGAAATATGCTCCAGCAACTCTCGCTCGCGAATCGGTTTAGCCAGAAAGTCATTGGCTCCAGCCGCGAGCGCCAACCGGTGGTCCTCCGCGTAAGCCGAGGCGCTAACCATGATAATCCGGGGCTGCGCGCCGTCCCGCGCGCGCAGCCGCCGGATGGTTTCAAAGCCATCCAGCCCCGGCATCCGGGCATCCATCAAGATCAATTGCGGGTGCCAAGCCTGATTGATCTGCAACGCTTCCCAGCCCGTGGCGGCGAGTTGCACCGCGAAGCCCACCCGCGCCAGCACCAACCGCAACAGCTCGCAGTTGTCCGCCAAGTCATCCACCACCAGGACGCGATACTCCGGGAGGCCGGCCCCGGAGCGCAGCACCAAACCTCCCTGTGGGCGGGGTGCCAGCGCCGGGAGCGCGGCCCGTTTCACGGGCACTTTGAACTGGAACACGCTGCCCACGCCAGGCTCACTCCGCGCCGTCAACTCGCCGCCCATCAACCGGGCATACCCCTGGCTGAGATGCAGGCCCAGGCCCGACCCGACGCCCGTGGCGCGGCCGCTGCTGGTCTGTTCAAACCGTCCGAAAAGCTCGTCCAGTTCCGCCGCCGCGATCCCCGGACCGGTGTCCTTGACTTCCACCACCAGCCAGAGCTCACCCGGGGCTGGGGCAACGCTGGCGACGCAGAGTTCCACGCCGCCTTGCCGCGTGAACTTGATGGCGTTGCTGAGCAAGTTCGCCACCGCCTGCCGGAGCTTTCCCGGATCCGCCTCGATGAACTCGGGCAGCTCCGGCCCCAGGGAGGCGGTCAAGGTTATTTGTTTCGCCTGCGCCCGCTCGCAGAACAGGGTGGTGAGTTCCTGGCACAGGCCGGGCAGGCTGAACACCTCGGGTTGCAGGGGGAGTTGCCCGGCTTCGAGGCGGGACAAATCCAGGATGCCGTTGAGCAATGACAACAGGGCCTCGCTGCTCCGGTGGATGGTTTGAGCTTGGTTCCGGAGGTCTCCCGGCAGCGCGGGGTCCCGCAGCAAAAGCTGGGCGTGGCCCATGATGGCATTCATCGGCGTGCGAATCTCATGCGACATGTTGGCCAGAAACTCCGAATTGGACCGGTTCGCGGCCGCGACCGAGGCCAAAGCCTGGCGCAGCTTCCGATGCACCCCCATCCGTTCGGTGTTGTCGAACACCGTGGTGCGGTTCTGGATGAAGTTGCCCGCGGCATCCATCTCGGCCACGCTGTTGATCAGGGCCGGAAACACCGTGCCGTCTTTGCGCTGGTACTCGATGTGCACGTTGCTGATGCTCTTCTCCGCTTTCAAGGCCGCGAAACCGCGCGCGAACGCCGCGCGCCCGGCCGGGGAGAAAAACTCCGTCAGGGGGTGGCCGAGCACTTCCTCACGGGCATAACCCAGCCACCGCAACTCCGTATCGTTCATCCGCAGCACTATCCCGTCATCGTCCAGCGTGTGGTAACCACACGGCGCCAGGTTATACAGGTTTTCCAACTCCTGGGAGTAATGCTCTAGGAGCGCGCGCGTCCGGTTCCGTTCCGTAATATCCACAGTGTTCATGAGCAGGCCCCGCACGGCTTCCACCTGGATTTCTTCTGCAGCAACGAGGATGTCAAACACTTGGCCGGATTTCTTCTGGGCCCGGGCTTCGTAGTTCCGGATGTGCCTCGCCTGGTCCATGGCCGCCATAAAGAGTGCGGCGTTAGCGTCGCTCCCGTAGACATTCAGTTCAAACACCGTCCGCCCCACCATCTCCGGGACGGCATAGCCAAACATGGCCGCGTAGGCCGGATTGACATTGAGGAACTGCCGGTCGCTCCGCCGCGTGATGCACACCCCCACCGGCGAAGCCTCAAAAATGTCCTCAAAACGCGTTCGGGCCTCCCCCAGTTCCCGCGTGCGCTCCCCCACGAGTCGCTCCAGTTCGAGGTTCAACTGGGCCAGTCGCGCGTGGCTCTGCCGGACTTGCCGCTCCGCCTGTTTCCTGGCGGTGATGTCTTCCTGGATGGCAATGAAATGAGCGCCTGATCCCACAGTGGCGCCCACCGGCGAAATGGTCATCGAGACATCGTAGAGGGTGCCGTTCTTGCGGCGGTTGATCAAATCCCCGGACCAGCGCTCACCCCGGCGCAAGGTCTGCCACATCGCCGCGTAAAACTCCGGGGACTGCTGGCCCGATTGGAGCCGGTTCAGTTTCCGGCCGAGGATTTCGCCGGCCTCGTACCCGTTCATCGCCAAAAAGGCCCGGTTAACCCAGGTCGCCTGGCCGGCGGCGTCCGTGATCACAATGCCATTGACGGCGGTTTCCGCGGCCGTTTGCAGGAGCCGGATTTGCTCCTCACTCGCCCGGCGCGCCGTGATGTCCCGGATGTTGCTCACCAGCAGGCGCATCCCGTCCACCTCCACCGCCCGGGTGCTCACCTCGACCGGGAAGGTGCTGCCGTCTTTCCGGCAGTGCCTGGTTTCAAAGAGCAACCCGTCCGTAATCCCGCTCATTTGCGCCAATAACTCCCCATGATCCGCGGCCATCCGCAGGTTATGGAGCCGCAACGCCAGGAGTTCCTCCCGGCGGTAGCCGTAGGTCCCCACCGCGGCGGCATTGGCGTCCACAATCCGGCCGTCTGCGCACCGGATGACGAGGATCGCGTCCCGGTTGCCATTGGCCATCAGCTCCGCATGGCGCAGCGTGTTTGCCAGCGCCTGGACCGCGGTGGCCTCAAGGGCGCGGTCTCCGCCCCCAAGTGGCGCTTGGCTCTGAGGCACAGCAGGTTCAGGTTCCATACATAGTTGGTTAGCGAGTGGTGCGGGCGGGGAGATCAGATCACGTCTCGGGCCGCACAACCCACACTCCGCGACGGCGCGTCCTCTTTTACCACGCTTCCCTCGCGCCGGGGTAGCACAAAGATTACCATCCCAATGGTAGTACTGCCTGCCGTAGGCAGAAAGCGCTTGCTTTTCTTAAGCCGCAGGTTCTAATGGGGCTAGCAGAATCACCATCACATTGTGAAACCAGCACGTCTTAGTTCCCCAAGCCCGGCAGCCGCCAGCCAAACTTCCGTGGCCCCGCCCGCTCCAGCGCCCGCCCCGCCCGCGGGCTCGCCGGCCGCCGAGGCCATTTCGCTGGTCGGGATTGGCGCTTCCGCCGGGGGGCTCGAAGCGTTAGTGCAATTCCTGGAGGCGGTGCCGCTGGCCAGCGGTTTGGCGTTCGTCATTGTCCAGCACCTGGACCCGACGCGCAAGGGGCTCATGGTCGATTTGCTCCAGCGCGCCACGCCCATGAAGGTCCTCGAGATCACCGACCGCATGAAGGTCGAACGGGATCAGGTCTATGTCATCCCGCCCAACCGGGATTTGTCCATCCTCCATGGAGCGCTGCACCTGCTGGAGCCAGTCGCCGCGCGGGGTCTGCGGTTGCCCATTGATTACTTTTTTCGCTCCCTGGCCGAGGACCAGCAGGAGCGCAGCCTGGGGGTCATCCTCTCGGGGATGGGCTCGGACGGCACGCTGGGCCTGCGCGCCATCAAGGAGAAAGCCGGGGCCGTATTTGTCCAAACCCCCGCCTCGGCCAAAAGCGACAGTATGCCGCGCAGCGCCATCAATGCGGGGTTGGCGGATATCGTGGCGCCGCCGGAGGAACTGCCCGCCCGGATTCTCGCCTACCTCCAGCATGTCCCGATGCTCAAGCCTCGGCCTCCGGGGTTGAGCATAGCGGATGCGGACCTCACCGGCCTGGAGAAGGTCGTGCTACTGCTGCGCGCCAAGACCGGCCACGATTTCTCCCTCTACAAGAAGAGCACTCTCTACCGCCGCATTGAGCGGCGCATGGGCCTCCAGCAACTGAACCGGATCACCGACTACATCCGCGCCCTGCGGGAGAACCCCCAGGAGTTGGACCTGCTCTTCAACGAACTGCTCATCGGGGTGACCAGCTTCTTCCGGGACCCGCCGGTGTGGGAACAGTTGCAAAAGGAGGTCATCCCCGCGCTCCTGGCCCAGTACCCGGACGGGGGCATGTTGCGGGCCTGGGTCCCGGCCTGTTCCACCGGCGAGGAGGCCTATTCACTGGCCATCGTCTTCCGCGAAGCGCTGGACCAGGCGCACCCCGGCGCCCGCCTGGCCTTGCAAATCTTTGCCACCGACCTCGACAAAGACGCCATCAATAAAGCTCGCGGCGGCCTCTATCCCGCCAACATCGCCACCGATGTCTCCGCGGCGCGGCTGCGCCGGTTCTTCGTCGAGGAGGGCATCGGATTCAAAGTCGGCAAGGAAATCCGCGAGATGGTGATCTTCGCCCCCCAGAACCTGGTGATGGCCCCCCCCTTCACCAAGCTCGATGTGTTGAGCTGCCGCAATTTGCTCATTTACCTGGAAACCGAGTTGCAGAAACGGCTCTTCCCCCTGTTTCACTACAGCCTCAATCCCGGGGGCATCCTCGTGCTCGGCAGCGCCGAGTCCATCGGCGGCGCGACCGACCTGTTTGAGCCGGTGCCCGGCAAGACGCGGCTCTACCGCCGCACCAGTGTCAGCCCGCGGGCGGAGCAGATTGATTTTCCTTCCACCCTGCCCCGCGCCCACGGCAGCGTGCCCCTGGTCCTCCCCCTGCCCGCCCGGCCCCAGCCGGTCATTCCCAACCTCCAAGCGGTCGTTGATCGCCTGCTCCAGAGTTATGCCCCCGCGGCGGTGCTGACCACCCAACAGGGCGACATCCTCTTCTTCAGCGGCAAGACCGCCCCCTACCTCGAACCGCCCGCCGGCAAGACCAATTTCAACCTCTTCGCCATGGCCCAACCCAGTCTCAACGTGGCGCTCAATGAAGTCTTTCACAAGGCGGTCCGCGAGCAGCGCGAGCTCACCCTCAAAGCCGTCCCGGTCGGGTTGGACCGCAGTGTGCCGGTCATCGATATTCGTGTCCGGCCGCTGGCCGAACCCGCCAGCGTCCGGGGCCTCGTGCTCGTGGTCTTCGAGCAACCAGCCACGCCGGCCAGGCCGCCGGGGCGGCGGGGCCGCCACGCCGAGACCACGGGCGTCCAGTTGACCACGCTGGCCCAGGAACTGCAACAGGCCCGCCAGGAACTGCAACAGGCCCGCCAGGAACTGCAAAACACGCGCGAAGAAATGCAAGCCTCGCAGGAGGAACTCAAATCCGCCAACGAAGAACTCCAGTCCACCAACGAGGAATTGCAGAGCACCAACGAGGAACTGACGACCTCGAAAGAGGAGATGCAGTCCATGAATGAGGAGATGCAGACCACCAACCATGAACTCCGCAGCAAGGTCGAGGAGTTGGGGCGCGCCAGCGACGACCTGCGCAACATGCTCAATAGCACCGACATCGCCACCTTGTTCCTGGACACCGAACTGCGCGTGCGGCGCTTCACCTCCCAGACGGCGCGGCTCATCAAGCTCATCCCCGGCGATACGGGACGCCTCATCACCGACCTGGCTACGGAGTTGGACTATCCCCAGTTGGCGGAGGATGCCCGGGAGTCACTGCGGTCCCTCGCCTCCCATGAACGCCAGGTCCCCGCCCGCGATGGACATTGGTTCACCGTCCGCATCCTCCCGTACCGCACCCAGGACAACCGCATTGACGGTGTCGTCATCACCTTTGTGGATATCGGGCCGATCAAGGCGCTCGAAGTGGCGGTACGCGAAGCCCTGCCGGCACTCCACAGCCACTTGGCGGATCCAGCCCGACCGCCGGAGGTAGCCCGTCGCCTGGGGCAGGTCCTGCGCCAGGCGGAGGCCGTGTTGCAACCCCGCCGGCCGGGCTCCGCCCAGCCGGTAGGCGGGGTATCTGCCGAGCCGCCGTCCGCTCCGAAAGGAAAAACATGAGCGCTGACCGACTGACCCAAGCCGCCGCGTTGCGGCGCCGCGCCCTGGATCGCCTGGCGGCCCACCCGGCACCCGCGCTAGATCTCAGCTTGCCGGAGGAGCATCAACGGCTGCTCCACGAGTTGCAGGTCCACCAGATCGAGTTGGAGATGCAGAATGAGGAACTGCTGACGGAGCGCGACCGCGCGGAGGCGGCGGTCGCGCGCTACACCGACCTCTACGACTTCGCCCCCCTGGCCTACTTCACGCTGGGACGAGATGGGAAACTCCTCCGCGTCAACCTAACCGGCGCCCGCCTGTTCGGGATGGATCGCGTCCGCCTGCTCGACCGCTCGTTCCGTGACTTCGTGGCGGCGGGGGATCGCCCCCGCTTCGAGGCTTGCCTCCAACACATCTTCGCCGACCAGCCGAGTCAAACCTGTGAAATAACGCTCGCGACCAAAAGCCCGGCGCCCATCCGGGCACGGATCGAGATGACCCTGGCCCCCAACGGTCTGGAGTGTAGTTTCCTGGTGGTGGACATCACCGAGATCATCCGGACGGCCACCGCCCTCCGCCAGACGCAATTCTCTATGGACCATGCGCCCGACATGATCGTCTGGATCCGGGCGGAGGGCACGTATGCCTACGCCAACCAAGCGACCTGCCGGCTACTGGGCTATGCGCAGGCGGAGCTGCTCGGCAAGAGCGTCGCCGAGATCAACCCGGAGATGACCCTGCTGAAATGGCAAACCAACTGGTCGCTGCTCAAGCAACTGGGCGCCCTCAGTTATGAGGCGGTCTTCCTAACGAGCGACGGCCGCCGGGTGCCGGTCGAGCTCACGGCCAACTACCTGGAGTTTGAGGGCCGGGAGTTCTGCTGTGGCTTCGCGCGGGACATCCGCGAGCGGAAGCGGGCCGAAGCGGAGAAATCCGCCCTGGAGGCCGCGTTTCACCAGGCCCAAAAGGCGGAATTAGTGGGGCAATTAGCGGGCGGGGTAGCCCACGATTTCAACAACATCCTGTGCGCCATCACCATGGAGTCTGGCCTCTTGCTGGGAAACGCCAGCCTCGACCGCCCGACGCGCGAGGGGATCGAGGAAATGGCGCGGAACGCGCAGCGCGCCGCCGCCGTGGCCCGGCGCTTGCTCCTGTTCAGCCGCCGCGCCGTCGTGGAAATGGAGCCGCTCGACCTCAATGCAGTCGTGACCGATCTGGTCAAAATGCTCCGCCGGCTGGTGAGCGAACAGATCCGCCTGCAGTTCGACCCCTGCGCCGGCTCGCCCCGGGTGGAAGGGGATGCGGGGCTGATCGAGCAGGTGTTGACGAATCTCGTCTTGAACGCCCGGGATGCCCTGGCCAGCCGGATCAGCCTCACGCTCACCTCCACCCCGGTGGACGCGGAACGGGTCCGCGGCAAAGCGGACGTCGCGCCGGGCCCGTTCGTTTGCCTGGCGGTAAGTGATAACGGCTCCGGCATGGACGCCGCCACGCGCCAGCGTATCTTCGAGCCTTACTTCACCACCAAGCCCGTCGGCCAGGGCACCGGCCTGGGGCTGGCCACGGTCGCCGGCATCGTGGCCCAGCATAAGGGCTGGGTGGAGGTGGAAAGTGAACCGAGCCGGGGCACGACGTTCCGCGTCTTCTTGCCGGCGACCACCCAACCAGCCCTCGCGGCCGCCGCGGCCATGCCCGCCACGCTGCCCGGCGGCACCGCGACCATTCTGCTGGTGGAGGATGAGGCCAGCGTCCGGCGGGGGGTGGCGCAGGTGCTGCGCCGGTGGGGCTACACGGTGCTCGAGGCGGAGCACGGCCCGCAAGCCCTGCAAACCTGGCGCGCCCACCCCGGCCCCATTGACTTGCTGTTCGCTGACATGATCATGCCCGGCGAACTCACCGGCCTGGACCTCGCCGCCGCCTTAAGGCGGGAGCGACCCGGTCTGTCCATCATCCTCTCCAGCGGCTACAGCACGGAGCTCAACCAGGCGGAGAGCCTGGCCGCCGTGCAGGGTCTTAGGTATCTGCACAAGCCCTACGATTTGCCGTTGCTGGCACTCACCCTCAGGGAGTGTCTGCCGAAGGGACCATCATGAGAATTCTCGCCATCCAGCAAACGCTGGACGCCCCCAGCGCCCTAGCAGCCTGTCGGGCTTGGGATGCGCGCCGATTTGGCCAAAATGGATTCCCTATTGACTTGATCGAATATAGGTACAATCCAAAACCGGCTGATTTTAAGAAACCGACCCGCCAAACCGGGCTTTTAGTATCTGGCTCCTCTGGTCAGCCAAGGACCCGGAACCTGCTTCCTCCCTCGAACTCGTTCTTTCAGCCCCGCCCCGCCACTTTGGCCCCCATCCCCGACCAATGCAACCGGCGCAGGTTATAAGCCAGGCACACCAACGTCCACTCCAGCGACACTTTCTCCAGACCCCGCAGTTGGAACTGCCGAAACCCGATCACCGATTTGATGATGCCAAACACCGGCTCCACCGTTTGCTGCCGTAACTTATAGAGCGCCTTGCCCGCGGCGCTCCGCAACCGATACCTCATGATTTCGCTCACGCTGGCGCCTGCCCCCGGTGCGGTTGGCTCGGACTTCTGCTCCAGATCAGCCACCGTGCGATGATGGCTGCTCTTGTCCAAGGGCGAATAAACCACCGTGCCCGTCGGCGTGCCGGCCGGCGTTTGTTCCACCGCTTTCACCGCCGCTTCGCTGTAGAAACCACTGTCCGCCAAAGCCGCCGCCACCGACCCCAGGCTGGGCGGCACCGTCCCGAGCGTGGGCACCAACTGTTCCTTGTCGTTGGGCGCGGGACTCACCCGCTGGCCCAGGATCAGCCGGCTCTGGGTTTCCACTGCCGCTTGCGGATTGTAGCACTGCTCGAAATGCTGCCCATTGCCCGCCTTCATAATCCGGCTCTCCGGGTCGGTAAAGTTATACTGGTCGGTCCCCTTGGGAGTGGCGCTGGGCGGTTGCGGTTCCTGGCCCCCGACCTTTTCCCCACGCGCCTGACGTGCCGCCCGTTCGTCCACCTTCTTTTGGTAGTCGGCCATCTCGGCCGCCGCGCGCGCCCGGGCGCGCGCCTCGATCTCCGCGCGCGCCGCCGCCAGCTTGGCTTTGCGTTCTTGCCGGCGTTTGACCTCGTCAGGAATCGTCAGGCCATCCTGCAACGGGGTGCGGTCGGCCGCCTCGGCCTTCTGCAGCAGTTCTTTAACCTCCAAATCCAACTGTTCCAGGCTCTTGCCCGCGTGTTCGTAACTGACCGCGGAGTGCTTGCTGGCGTTGGCCAGCACTTTGGTCCCGTCCACCGCCACCGTCAGCTGGCCCACCTGCACAAAGTGGAGCTTTTGCGCCAGTTCCAACAGCCGCACGAAGGCTTCATGGATCAGCTTCTGGTTCTCGCGCCGAAACGTGCAAATCGTATCGTGGTCGGGATGTTCGTCCCCGGTGATCATTCTCACGGGCACGCTGTCGAAGGTGTTTTGCTCGATCCGCCGTGAACTGAACGTCCCGGTCGCATAACTATACAACAGCAAGGGCAGCAGCATCCGTGGCGGATACTGCGGGCTGCCGGTGCCACGTTCGTTGACTTTAAAGCCGAGCAGGTCCAATTCCTCAACCACGTCGATCACGAAGTGGGCCAAGTGCCCTTCAGGCACCCACTCCCGCAGGTTGGGCGGGAGCAGTAGCGGCGTGTCTCGATCGATATTAACAAAGCGTGCAGCCATACCGATCCGATCCCCTCATCCTGGATCTCGTTCAAAAATAGTTCGCCCCTAAGTCCGACAGGCTGCTAGGGGCCCTCGTGCCGGCGGGCTTTTCAGCCATCTAACGCCTCCCAACACCCGCCGGTCCAGCAGACCTGGAGGCGGTGCGCGCGTCCGCCCCGGATGTCATTCTGGTGGATCTGGCCCGGGGAAGGGAGGAGAGTTATGCCTACTGCCGCGCCCTGAAAGGCGATGCGCACCTGCGGTTCGTCCCGGTCGTGTTCCTGGGGGCCGAAGGCTTGGACGGCGACCAGCGTCGGGCGGCGCTGGCGGCGGGAGCCGAGGGGTTCCTGGCGCGGCCCATTGGGCCTGAGGAGTTGCACGCCCAGCTTCGCGCGCTGGCCAAAATGCGGGTCGCCCAGCACCAGCGCCTGGAAAAGATTTCGCAGGACTATGCCCTGCTCCACTCGATCCTGGAGAGTCCGCAGAACATCATCATCTTCGCGCTGGACGCCCACTTCCGCTATACCGCCTTTACCAGCTCGGCGATGCTGAAGAACCGCTGGTCCCGCAACGGCGCCAGGATTTGCCGTTCGGCGATTTGAACGCCGGTCTCCACATGCGCCTTGGCGTCGGGCGCGAACTGCGCCCGATGCGACTCCCGCAAAGCCGTTCTTCACGGTCGTCCACCCCTTTCACCCGTGGCGCGGTCAGCGCTTTGAGCTCATCGATTGCCAGCGGCGCTGGGGACAGTGGCGGGTTTATTATCTGACCGCGGAAGGGAACACCGCCTATATGCCGTCCGCCTGGACCGATTTCGGACCACAGGATCCCTTCGTCGAGCAATCGCAAGGCCGAGCCATTGCACACGTCGAGGACTTGCTGGAGTTGGTGAAAATGGCTTCCGGCGCTGTAAAGGAGATTAAGCCGGATGTGTAAATTGGATTCGGCCGCAACCAGGATTAATCGGCTATGAATGCCATTCATTTAACGCGCATTAGCTGTGTAATATGCGAGATATTCCCCTTGACAAGCGCCGGATGCGGAGCAGAATGCGGCATAAACGTATTTACATATATGGCAAACCACTCCGCCCCTGACCCCAAGCGCCGAGCATTGCAGTCCTCGGGCACCTTTAATCCCCGGCACGACCGCGTCCGCCACGCATTGTTCCAGCAATCGGACTTCTTCGATCCCAGCGACCTGTTGCAGCTCAAATACGAAACTCTGCGGGCCCTGAAACAGGACCGATACTCCATTGCCCGGGCCGCCGCCGACTTTGGCCTCTCGCGCCCAACGATTTATCAGGCCCAACATCACTTCCAGGAGCGTGGGCTCGAAGGACTGCTGCCGAATAAGCCGGGGCCGAAGAAGGCCCACAAACTGACGGCGGAGGTGCGCCAGTACCTCCGGGAACTGATCCAGGCGGAGCCGGAACTGGGAGCGCGCGAACTGGCTCGTCGAGTTCGACAACGCTTCGATTTGAAACTGCACCCGCGAACGATTGAGAAGGCCTCCAAGTCCGAGGCAAAAAGGGGGCACCGCAACCCGGCATGATCCCACCCCTGACGGCATCCTTCTCCTGGACCGAGCGTTATGAAACGCTGCGCCGTCACGTCGTGGACGGCAGCCGTGTTTTTGAGAGCAAACCCTTGGGTCTGGTTCTCTGGCTGGCTCAGGGCATGGCCGGATGGATGCGTGAGTGGGACAAAACGGCGGAAGTGCCGCCCTCAACCCAGGCGGCCCCGGCGCCCGTGCCGTTTGCGACCCCGGCTCTTTGGCAGCATCAACTGACCCTCCTGTTGGCGCAGTTCACCGTGCAACGTCTCTACCCTGCTCCCTGCTTATGAACCCCGAGTCCAAAGTTACCGCCGAACATCTTCAGCGCGCCGCCTATCTCTATATTCGCCAATCCACCTTGCGGCAAGTGCTCGAAAATACCGAGAGCACGGAACGTCAATACGCCCTGCGCCAACGCGCGGTATCGCTGGGCTGGCCGGAGGATCACATCGTGGTCATCGATCACGATCAAGGTCAGTCCGGAGCTTCGGCCAGTGAGCGCGAGGGCTTCCAGCGTTTGGTGGCCGCTGTGGGCCTGGGGGAAGATCCTAAAGGCGGAGCGCTGTTTGTATTCTGTAACCGCCGGCATACCCGAATTAAGATCCTTTGCTGGGATGGCACTGGGCTGTGGATCCTGACCAACAGCCTTGTCTCACACTGCCCGGTTGAGGCGTTCCGGAACGCTACGCTAGTCCTGAACGTCCTTTATGAGTCACTACCGCGTGGCAGGATAACACATGGGCGCCCAATGGCTACATGCGGTTCCCGCAAAGAAATTTAGCGGGCAACACCTATGGCAATGCGATTCTTGGGGCGATCTGCCAGGTAGATGTTACCCATGCCGTCCACTGCCACGCCGGCCAGACCGCCGAACCGGGCTTGGCTTCCATTGCCATCCGCATCGCCGTGCTGCCGCGCACTGCCGCCTATGGTAGTCACGATGCCGACTGTTGTTACTTTGCGAACATTTAGCCCATCCGCCACATAAACGTTGCCCGTGCCGTCCACTGCCACGGCGGTCGGGAAATTGAACCGCGCATCGCTCCCCTCGCCGTCCGCGGCGCCAGAGCCGGCCAGGGTTGTCACGACCCCGCCATGCCTGATTGTGCGAATAGTTGTCAGTTTGCGGGCAAAACCAGCCAGGGATTTGCGGGTCAAAACCAGCCACCTTGAGGTGACCGTTGCTCTTGTTGTTTCGACGTGGAACAGCAGGGGCAATGAATCAACTCAAAGTGAATCAGCAACAGAGCATTATTACGTTGGCGGCGCAGGGCTGGTCCAAGCGCAAAATTGCGCGGGAACTGGGTCTGGACCGAGCCACGGTCCGCAAGTATCTGGCAGAGGTGGCGGCAAAACCAGCCACCCCGCAAGCCGGGTCGGGCCCGAGTTCCGAAGCAAAACCAGCCACCCCGCACACCGGGGCCGCCACCACCGACGAAGCAAAACCAGCCACCCCGCACACCGGCTCGGTGACGCATCCCGGACCGGCCAGCGTTTGCGACCCTTGGTGCGAGCAGATCCAAACGGCCTGGCAGGCGGGCTTGTCGGTCCAACGGATCTACCAGGATTTGGTGGCGGAGCACCAATTTGCGGGCAGTTATTATGCCGTACGGCGGTTTATCCGCCGGCGTCAGGGAGCTACCGAGTTGCCGTTTCGGCGGATGGAATGTCCTCCCGGGCACGAGCTCCAGGTGGATTTCGGCCAGGGGGCCTGGGTGGTCGAAGTGGAACGGCGCCGCAAGACGCATTTGTTCCGGTGCGTGCTCAGCCACTCGCGCAAGGGGTATAGCGAGGCGGTGTGGCGGCAGACCGCCGAGACGTTCATCCGCTGCCTGGAGAACGCCTTCCGCCACTTCGGCGGGGTGACGGCCACCGTGGTCATCGACAACCTCAAAGCGGCAGTCATCCAGCCCGACTGGTTTGACCCGGAGATCAATCCCAAACTGGAGGAGTTTGCCCGCCACTACGGCACGGCGATCCTGCCCACCAAGCCCGCGATGCCCCGGCACAAGGAGAAGGTTTCATACTGCGCCTGATACTGTTGCTTGAACACCGTGGGCTCGCGGATAGCGTTTCTCTCGCCTTTGGCGGATCATTGCCACTTCGGCCTCGGTTGGTCTGTAGTATAAGTATTCGTTTCGTTCGCCAAATCTCACGCCCTTGAGCACGCCCTCGTGCCGCCAGTATTTGACCCGGCTGAGCGTTGAACCGATTATCGGGCCGATCTGGCGTGCGGTCAATAGGCCCTGCGCCTGAAGCCGGGCGAAGCGGGTTTTCAAGCCGTAAGCATGCCGCAGGAAGTGGATGATCCGCAGGGTAAAGGGATTGCCGGCGCTGGAATGCCAGTCCCGCTGGTTGAGCAGTTGCGCGATTTCGCCCTCGGTGTGTTGATCCAGGAGCCGGTCGATCTCGGCGACGATTTCGGGTTTGGTCTTCTTAAGTTCCCACGCCGGCTTGGGTAACGGCAGGTGGAGTTCCTGGCGGGCTCCGCCGCGGAAGCGAAGTTGCACGCAAACGTCCTGATCGCGGCGCAGGGTCACGTCCTCGAGGAGCAAGCGGGCCATGCGCTTGCGGTCGCGATCGGGGGTTTGGGGATCCTGCCATAGTTTGGGGAAGTCGGAGACCAAAGCACGGATCTGGGCTTTCTGTTCGTCCGTGATACGAGTGGCGTCGAGGCGGTGATGCGTTTCCGCCTCTTCTTTGGCTTGCGTCAGCAAGCGCAGTTTGTCGTTCCATTGCACTTCCAAGGTGTCGGCGACCAGGCGATTATTGGGATCAACGCGCATGTAGCGCAGCCGCGCTTGGTCGGCTTCATACTGCGCGCGCTGCACCTGTTGCTGGCGGAGCCGATCCGCTTCGGCCACGCGGGTCTCGATTTCGCCCTGCACCTGCAAGGCCACTTCCAAGGCCAGCGGCGTGACGCTCTCCACCAACAGTTTGCCCACCGCCTCATCAACGCTCGCGCCGGGAATGGATTGACACCGTGGCTGACCTTGCTCCACAGAGGCTTTGGCGCAAACATATTCCGGCACCACCCGGCGGGCGCGCTGGAGGTGGTAGCGGATCGTCATCATGCGACCGCACTTGCCGCACAGCACCATGCCTTGCAGCAAGGCGGGGCCTTCGCGCGGCGGGCCAGCCTTACGTTCTTGAGCTCCGTGCGCTTGACAGTTTTCCAGCAAACGCGCTTCATGGGCCAGGAACTGTTCCCAGGTGAGATAGCCCGGATGCACGTCCTGTTTGAGAAAACGCCATTGTTCCCGGGGCAGTTGCTGGCAGTGCCAGATGCCCGTCGCATCTTTCCAGGTGCGGGTGCGGCCGAAGCAGAAGGCCCCCGCATAACGCGGGTTGTGCAGCGTGTCCAACGCGATGCCGTGTGTCAGTTCCAGCCACACGAGGTCCCCCGAACCGGCCTGGCCTCGTTTGGGGAACTTCCACCCTTCGCGCCGAAACGCCCGCACGGTGGACCAAGCCGAACCGGTCTGTTCAAAGGTCGTGAAGAACAACCGCAGGGCTTGCTGGACTTGCTGGTCGGGATCCAGCATTACGCGATCGTCGCCGTCGTAAACCAGTCCGACTGGCAGCGGCATTTTTAGTTCCGCACGTTGAGCTTTACTGATCACGCCGCCCACCAGACGCGCCTTAAGCACATGGAGTTCCGCCTCACTCATGGTGCCTTTGAGCCCCAGCAGGAGCCGGTCGTTAAAATGAGCGGGATCATAGAGGCCATCCTCATCCAGGATCAGCGTCTGGGTCAGGGCGCAGATCTCCAACAACCGATGCCAGTCGGCGCAGTTGCGCGCCAAGCGGGAGACTTCCAGTCCCATGACCAAGCCCGCCTTGCCCAGCCGGTGAAGCGTTGCAGTTCACTCTTGGAGGGCACGCGCACCTGGTCCAGCGCCCCGACCCGGCAGAACCATTGGTAGAGCGGATTGCCGGCCAGTTGGCAACTGAACCCACGGTAGTCTTCCTGCAAGAGGGTGCGCAGCAGCGTGCAGCGCAACGCCCGGCAGGAACGCTGCTGGAACTTCGCTTGTTCCCGCGCCGTCGGCTCCCCCGAACCGGCGCGCTTCCAAGCGGCCAGGGCGCGCTGGACAAAGTCCCGCTCCACCCCACTGTCGCGCAGAAGGACGTCGATTTGCTCCAAGCGCTGGCGTAAGGTTAGGTAGTCAACGTTCCCGACAATGGTGGGCAGCCGCGGGCTAAGCTCCTCGGGAAACGGAATGATCTGGCAAACCATGACGCTAGCCTATACTCTAGCTTTACTTATGGCAATAAAAAAACACTTGTTACCCTCCGAACAAATGCAAACTTCCTATCCGTTGCGCGTGCAGGCCATCCGATCGCGTGGACAAAACCCCCGGCTCTACGTGAGCTTCCCCTTGGCCTTGGCGGCCGCCATCGGCCTGGAAGCCGGGGAAGAGGTCCAATGGGAGTTGCTCGATCGGCAAGAACTGCATCTGCTGCGTCCTCACCCAGCGACTCCCTCCACCAAATCCAGAGCCAGCAAATAGGCCACAAAACCCGGCATAACGCCACGATTTTGCGCTAAATCGCAAAATCCACCCCACTTCGCCAAAGCCAGACGCTCAGAGCGGCCAACGTTGTCAACCGGATGCGCCCTTGGGGACAGGCTCTATCTTACCTGTTTTTTGTGGCCGCGTATCTGTTCCGCGAGGCCCCCCACGATTCGACACATTGATTTTTGACCATGAAACCGCACCTCCGCTCCGGCACCTTCACCGCTCTTTTGGCCTTGCTCGCATTAGTCGCGTCCGGCTCGGCCCAAATCCCGCTAACACAAGAACCCCCGACAGGGGCAATTCCTGCTCAGCAGGAAGATAGCACCAATAGGGCGTGGAGCGACGAGATCGCCAAACTGGGACGGCCTGTTGGTGCATCCAAAGTTGCGCCTGGATCGGAGAAGACGGCGGACGAATTGCTCAATCTCGAAGAAAAGAAATCGCGGGCACGACAATCTCGGCTGTTCGAGGATCTAAATGAAGAGGTGAAGCGAGGAATGCTTTCCGACGCCACCTGGGGCGCCATCCGGGAGCACGTGCAGGAATTCGCCGCCAGCGGTATCCCTGAAGCAATGTCCGTTGTAGCTTTGAAGAATTGTCATTATCTGGACGCTGGTGAAACAAACCTGTTTCGGGCCATCGCTGAGGTCGGTGACCTCGCATCCACGACGAATTACCTCTTTTCGCTGTCCGATCAAGGGGATCGGGATGCGCCGTTCTATTTGGGAGAATTGGCAATGGCTGGAAAACTCAACGAAAAGCAACCCGCCATTCAACGGTTTGAGGTTGCCAGAAGCTTACTCCGGACGGCGCTTGGCCGTGGCAACCCCTCAGCGACCCGCGTTCTTTGTGTTCTGGATTACCTGGAGTCGCTGAACCCAAATGGGGACATGTGGCGGCGCAAGGAACTAGCGGCGAGTGCTCGCCAGTGGGCCAAGCGGGCGGCGGACAACGGGGACCCCATCGGAAACGCCCTTTACGGGAGAATGCTCATTGAGGGGGTGGGCGGTTACATCGATTTTGAATCGGGAGAGGACCAACTGCTCCTTGCTGTCACAGCGGGCAAGAACGTTACGATGCCCGCCCATTCTTCAGCGACGGCGGCAGTTGGACGGGGGGGCGTGGTTGGGGCCGCGACCAGTTGGAAAGTCGATATTCAACTGGACGTCAAACTCCGACGTGGAGGTGCTTATGATTGGTTCGCGGTTATCGACAAGAAGAACGGCCAGGTCAAAGGCAGAAAACTCGCCGAACCCACCACCGTCGTGCCAACTAGCATTGCCGCGTCCATCAAGACGTTGGCTGGCGTTGCTGCCGAACCAGGAGATCGGTTTGAGATCGTCGAAAACAACGGCGGCGCCACCGTTTCGCTTTTTAAGGTGGTGATCCCACCCTCAAGCTCATTGCCCCAATACCGTTTGCCCGAACTCGACCGCTACTTTGAGTATTTCTTTCCTGGCACGCAGATGGAGCCTGGTCCAGTCGCCAGAACAACTCCCCCACCAACACGTTTGCTATGGACGTCTGATCTGAACGAAGCCCTGCGCCGGGCGAAAGCACAGGGTAAGAACCTGATCTTCATCATGACGGACCAAAGGGCATTCGCCCCTTTGGAAAAGGTGTTCTTTGGACCGGGGTTTGCCGAATACGCCGATGACAAGCTCGTGCCCACCATCGTTTTCGTCAATATGGGCATTGATGATTTCGCTCCTCAAAAGATTCTGCAGCGGCGATACAATGTGACCGAATTCGCTACGGTCATTGTTATAAACAGCAACGGCGCCGAGTTCGGGCGGTTCGTGCCCGCCCCGGAACAAGGGCTCAAGGAGATAGTGTTAGCTCTGGAAAAGTTACAACCGCAGCCCCAGCGGATCGTCCAGCCTTCAGCGCAGCAACCACTCCAACCACGAACTAATCCCATTCCGCAGCCGTTCCCTGGACGCGCGAAGGCTGGGTCCCAATAACGTGCGTGCTTCACCAAGGTTTTCCAGCTTAGCGGCGCCAGCAATTCTGGTCCCCGTCATCTTGTGGGGCACAATAGCCTCACGCCACCGTGAACTCGATGTGGAGCGGGCCATACAACTGACGGCCAAGCATTCAATCCCCAAATGTCCCCGCAGAGTGTCACATCACCGCCAGCGCGAACTTTCGATGCAGAGCCGGCTCCAACTCGGATCGAACGATCGATCGCCCGGCGCTTAACCTGTCAAGAACCTGCCGCCGTTCCCCGCCCCAACACCCGGCGCATTCGCGTCAGCGCACGCCGGACGGAGGCGCGGGACTCGGCGACTTTTCTGTTCCACACCAGGCTCAGGCTCCGGTCCATGGCTTCCATGCCTTTTGCTTTCACCTGCGTGAATCGCTCCTCGGCGAGATTTCGCATCGCGGCTTCGGGGAGGAACGCGGCGGCGGTGCCGCAATCCACGGCCGACATCAATAAACTGAATGTTTCCGCGCGAACGACGGTCCGCAGGTTCAGGCCCAGAGCCTCGGCAGTCGCCTTGGCGGTCTTCGTGAACATCCCGTCGCTGGCAAGTTCCGCAAACGGGAGCGGTCGTCCTTCAAAGACCTCGGCGCCATCACGGGATTGCAGCAGGTTGCGGGGCACGGCGAGGACATAGCGCACGGTGCAGATGGGGTCGCATTCGAAATCATCGATGGCGGCGTCAGACCTCACGATGACGACATCCACCCCGCCTATGCGAAGCTCCCGTAACGCGGCCTCGGTTCGATAATTCTGAAGCTCGAATTTCAGGGGCGACTCTCCGGCCATCAATTCCGCCAGGTGCGGCATGATCCACCACCGAAGGATGGACTCGCCGGCTCCGAGCCTGATCGTGTCTGCCTTGGCGATGGCGGCATTCATGACCTCATCCAGAGAGGCGAAGAAGGTCTGCGAAGCCAGGGCAACCTGACGTCCCTGTTCGTTGGGCTGCAACGCCTTGCCCACCCGATCAAAGAGATTGGTCCCCAGCGCGTGCTCCAGTTCCTTCAATTGGCGGCTGAATTGGCTTTGCCGGTTGGGGTCCGGACCCGCTGCTGCTGCGATCGAACCCTTTTCCACCACCGCGCAGAGCGTTTGCAGCCGCTCGATCGAGATTCCCGCCAATGATACGCTTTGGAATGCCATACCTGACTATAAAGTCAGGGTATCTGCAACATCCGACCTTCACAACCTCTCTTTTTCCTGCATAATGCGCTCATGACTCGTCTCCGAGATCTTCAGGTCGGCGGCTTGGTTCGGGGAATGATCCCCGGACAAACGGTAACCGTGCGTCATGTCGAACTCCACAGCGACGACGTGGCCTCCGTGACCTTCGTGGATGGCGAGGGCAAGGTCGAGCAGGCTCTCGTATATCGGGACCAGGAGTCGCAACTGGAACTGGTCACCCAAACCCGCCCGCTGAGCTTCTCAGCCGATGGGGATTTGTTCCGGTTGGTTTCGGAGGCCCAGCGTCTCCGTTACGCCTTTCTGTTTGATCCGCTCATCGCCATCAGCACCTCCGCCGTGGACCCGTTACCCCACCAGATCACGGCGGTCTATGAGACGATGTTGAACCGTCGGCCGCTGCGATTCCTCCTGGCTGATGATCCTGGCGCGGGCAAGACCATCATGGCCGGCCTGCTGATCAAGGAGTTGATTATTCGGGGCGACGTCGCCCGTTGCCTCATCGTGGCGCCGGGCGGCCTCGTCGAACAATGGCAGGATGAACTCGATGAGAAGTTCAGCCTGGCGTTCGACATCATGACCAACGAGGGGCTGCAATCCGCCCGCACGGGCAACTGGTTCCAGGAGCATACCCTCTGCATCGCTCGACTCGACAAGCTGAGCCGCAACGAAGACGTTCAGGCCAAACTGGCTGCCGTGGATTGGGACCTCGTGATTGTGGACGAATCTCACAAGATGTCGGCCTCCTATTACGGCTCCGAGGTCAAATACACCAAGCGTTTCAAGCTGGGGCAACTGCTCTCCCGTTCGACGCGCCAATTCGTTTTACTCACTGCCACGCCGCATAATGGCAAAGATGAGGATTTCCACCTGTTTCTGTCTCTGCTTGACGGCGACCGCTTTGAAGGCCGGCCGCGGGATGGCGCTCATGTGGCCGACGTCGGCGACGTCATGCGCCGCATGGTCAAGGAGCAGTTGGTCACCATGGAGGGCAAGCCGCTCTTCCCGGATCGCTTCGCCTACACCGTGGATTACAGCCTGAGCCCGGAGGAAGCCGACCTCTACCGTCACGTCACCGATTACGTGCGCGAGGGGTTCAACAGTGCCGACAAGCTCAACAACGACAAGCGCAAAGGCACTGTGGGGTTCGCGCTCACGTTGCTCCAACGCCGTCTCGCCTCCTCGCCCGAGGCCATCTACCAATCGCTCCGCCGCCGCCTGGAGCGCCTTGAAGACCGCTTGCGGGAGGAGAAGCTCCTGCGCCGCGGCTCGGCGACTCCCAGCACGCGCCTGTCGGAATCGCCGGACCTCTCGCAGGACGATCTCGACGACCTCGACGATGCTCCCGAGTCGGAATTGGAACAGGTCGAGGAACAGATTGTTGACCAGTCCACCGCCGCCCAGACGATTGCGGAGCTCGAGAAGGAAATCGTAGAGTTGCGCTCGCTCACCCAGGAGGCGGTCCGCCTGCGGCGCTCTGGCAAGGACGAAAAATGGCAGCGCCTTTCCGAAACCCTGCAACTCCCCGAGATGTTCGACGGGCGGGACCGCCGGAAACTGGTCTTGTTCACCGAGCACCGCGACACGCTGAACTACCTGGTCGGCAAACTCGCTGACGGCCTGGGGAACCAGAATAGCATTGTCGCCATCCACGGTGGCACCCCGCGTGAACGACGGCGCCAGATCCAGGAGGCCTTCGAGAATGACCCGGAAGTGCTGGTGCTCGTGGCCACGGACGCCGCCGGCGAGGGCATCAACCTCCACCGCCGCGCGCACCTGATGATCAATTACGATCTTCCGTGGAATCCGAACCGGATCGAACAGCGTTTCGGGCGCATTCACCGTATCGGCCAGCGCGAGGTCTGCCACTTGTGGAACCTGGTGGCCTACGAAACGCGCGAAGGCATGGTCTGGCACCGGCTACTATCCAAACTCCGCACGCAGCGAGAGACCCTGGGGGCCGCTGTGTTCGATGTGCTTGGCCAGGTGTTCCGCGACCAGCCGCTGAAGGACCTGCTGATCCGCGCCATCCGTTACGGCGAGGCACCGGAAGTCAAAGCCAAGCTGGAACAAATCGTGGACCGCGAACTGGATACCGACCGGCTCCGCGCCCTCATCGATGACCGCTCGCTCGTCCATGAGCGCCTCGATCCGGCCCGAGTCCGCAATATCCGGGACGAAATGGAACGCGCTCAGGCCCGGCGCCTGCAACCGCACTACATCGGTTCCTTTTTCCTCCGCGCGTTTGAGCAGTTCGGCGGCAGCGTCCATCGGCGCGAACCGTTCCGTTACGAAATTCGCCATGTCCCGGCGCTCATCCGCCATCGCGACCGGGTGGTGGGCCAGCGCGCCCCGGTGCTCAAGGCCTACGAGCGGGTCACTTTCCACAAGGAGCACCTTCGCGCGGAAGGCAAACCGCCCGCCGCGCTTGTTGCGCCCGGTCACCCGCTGCTCGATTCGGTCGTCGATCTGCTCCTGGAGCAACATCGCGACCTGCTCCGCCAAGGGGCGGTGCTGGTGGACACCAACAACCCCATTGGCGAACCGCGCGTCCTCTTCTACCTGGAGCACAGCATCACCGATGGTCGGCGGGAGGCTTCGGGAAACCCGCGCGTCATTTCCCGACGACTGCAATTCGTGGAAGTCACCCGCGACGGCCGCCTGGTGAACGCCGGTTTTGCCCCCTATCTGGACTATACCCCCGCCACGCCGGAACAGCGCACCGCCGCCGAGGCCCTGCTCGCGGAGCCTTGGCTGGCTGACGGTTTGGAAAGCCGCGCCACCGCCCACGCCATCAAGACGATTGTGCCCGAGCACCTGCGCGAGGTGAAGACCCGCCGGGAGGCCCACATTGACAAGACGCTTATGCAGGTGAAGGCGCGTTTGCTGGCCGAGATTCGCTATTGGGACACTCGGGCCAACGAGCTTCGGGTTCAGGAAGAGGCTGGCCGGAACCGGGGCAATCTGAATTCCAATAACGCCCGCCAGCGTGCCGATGAACTCAACGGCCGGCTGCAAAAGCGGGAAGATGAACTGGCGCGCGAACGCCAGATCACCGCCCGTCCGCCCACGGTGCTCGGTGGTGCGCTGGTCATCCCGGCCGGATGGTTCCTTGGCGCGCAACAGGAACCGACCGGGCAGCTTCACGAAACCCCGCAGCCTTACTGTGCCGCCGACCGCGAAGTCGAGCGTCTCGCCATGGAGGCGGTCATGGCCTACGAGCGCGGGCAGGGGTTCGAGCCGCGCGATGTGTCGAAGGAGAACCGCGGCTACGACATCGAGTCCCGGTACCCAACCGGCCACGCGAAGGTGGGTAAACTGCGGTTTATCGAAGTGAAGGGCCGGGTGGAGGGCGCCGAGACCGTGACGGTGACCAAGAACGAGATCCTGACGGCGTTCAACCGGCCGGAAGACTACCTCCTGGCCCTCGTGTTCGTGGGCGCGCAGGGGGCGGAACAGCCACGCTACCTTCTGAGGCCCTTCGATCAGGAACCCGATTTCGCGACCGCCAGCATCACCTTCCGCATCAAGGATTTGATGGGGCGGGTGGACACGCCAACCGCATGACCCCTCCGCCCAGCAAGGCTTTGACCGCGATAAGCATACATCCGTATGCTTGGAACATACAAACCATCGTCGCTCCACCACCCTAGAAACGCCATGAACAGGCAGGATTTCCTAACGGCTGTGCGCAAGGATGGCTCAGCATTCCGTGCTGACAATATCGTCGTTACAACCGACGCGGGCCAGTTGCAGGGCAAAGGGATGATAAAGGTCGAGGATGGCAGGTTCAGAATCCGCCTCACTCTAAGCGACAGTAGCCCCCCTGCTCAACCGCCAAATGGGATCAGAATGCATTCTGAATTCTGGCTCCTCGAGGGAACGATCGAGGATGACATAGGCTTCCGCGTCCGCGGCCTGCCTTCGAACTCATCGCTCAATTACACTTTTGGGAGGCCGCAGACTTCGTCGCTCGAGTTCTCGGCGAATCGAATGGAGCTTGCACCCATCGGTTTTGACGCTCTTACGCGCCAGGAGATCCAACAATTGCAGCAAAAAGTGGGCGGAGCCGCAGCTCCGCCCAACGCCGTCACGAGTGATCCGCCACTGCCCCACAATGTGAGGGTATCCTTCGATGCGGTTTTGCTCGGTTACAAACTCATCGAGCACAACGGCGGGACGGAGACCAAGACGAAAAACGACTTTCTAGGCGACAGCTCATCGTCCTCCCGCGATACCTTTTATGGCATTATGCCCGATTGGGAATACGGCCTGGTGGAGCGCGGTGGAGATCTCCACCTGCATCTGATTTCGAGACCAGAATACCGCTCGACTGGCGAAGATCACGATTGGCGGGTCTTCCATGCCTTCCTGAACGCGCTCGCCTTCACCCACGCGCAACACGCTTGGCCGTTCTCGGTGCAATATCGCCGGGAAGGAAAGCTCACCACCGACCGGATCCAATTAAACAAGGATGTTGCGGATTCCCCTCATGCCCCGTTTAGTGAAGCCTTGGCTTTCAACAACCTGACAAAAGCGTTGACCTGGAACTTCGGCGACGCACTTGAAAAGGCTCACAACTTCTTCAGCCTCGATTCGAAAGTCGCCCGCGAGGTGGAAAACCTCCTGTTCATTTTTCGCGAGGCCACGACAAGCGGAATCCCGAAGCGGATCGCGCTCCTGAGCCTGTGCAGCCTCATCGAGAGTCTTGTGCGCGTGGTCTATGATGAGGAAATCGCGCCGCAGCGGTCCGTGGAAGAGGTCGAGTTCCAGACAGCGAAAACGGAGGTGTGTGGGGAGCTGAGCAAAGGGGCATCCGCCTATCAGCGGTTGGCTACGATCTTGACCGGCGCCGAACCTGTGAACGCCCGAATGCGCTTCAATGCTGCGGT
>Ga0316230_1001311_pt1 | contig 26733 bp, 26 predicted proteins | sample TBH18025metaG_FD_206004 | JGI IMG/M metagenome (GOLD analysis project Ga0316230, IMG submission 206004) | Freshwater microbial communities from Trout Bog Lake, Wisconsin, USA - TBH18025 | ecosystem: Environmental > Aquatic > Freshwater > Lake > Hypolimnion/Profundal zone | place: USA: Wisconsin...
TTTCCGATCCCTCGAGCAGAGAATCGCCTCAAGCTTGGCATCGACGCGGATCAAGCCCTGCCATTTCTGGGGGTTGACTTATGGAATGCCTATGAATTAAGTTGGCTAAACAAGAAGGGTAAGCCTCAGATTGGCTTAGCAGAATTTCAAATTCCTGCAGACTCCCCCAATATGATTGAATCAAAATCATTGAAGCTTTACCTCAATAGCCTTAATAGCGCTCGATTTGAAAACCAAGATGAGGTACGTGAACAACTAATCAGCGACCTCTCGCTGGTTGCCGGAAAAAGAATCTCGGCTCGCATTCTCTCCCCGGAGGCGGTTGATAAAAACGGCATGCGTGAAATGGATGGGGTATTGCTGGACCGGCTGGATATTGAAATTGATCCTCATTTGGCAGCAGATCCTACGCTACTTCAAGTTCATAACACTGACGGACCCATTGTGCAACGCTTGGTCTCTCATTTACTAAAATCCAACTGTCCTGTTACTGGCCAACCCGACTGGGCTAGCATTCAAATCGACTATCAGGGGCGCCCTATTTCAGAAGAGGGATTGTTGCGTTACTTAATTGGATTTAGGCAACTCGGTGAATTTCATGAGCATTGTGTGGAAACCATCTTTTGCGATATTAAACATCACTGCAAGCCCGAGAAATTATCGGTGTATGCCCGCTATACACGCCGTGGTGGTTTAGACATTAACCCCTTCCGCGCAGATCACAATGCCCCATGGCCGAGCAATATTCGGCACGCTAGGCAATAAACAACCTAATGGTCTTCCGCTTTCGCAGGCGAAGCCACCGCAGGGCCATAAATCTTCTCCAAGGAGGCCGCAATATTGGGAACTTGGCCAAAACAACTCTTTACCATTTCTGAGTCGTTATACCAATCAGGGCCCTTTGCCTCGTCCACAAATGCTTTAAGAACAATAGCAATATCCACATTGTCTAGGCCTGCAGTCTTCAGCTTATCAATGCCTGATGAGCAAGCCCGCCCTAAATCAACACCATCTGCTTTGGAAATTTTTTGCAATAAGCTGGGAGAAGAGTTATTCAGGATCTGCATAAAATTTTGCGTCGACTCTGGCGCTACATGATTCAAAATATGCTGAGAAGACAAATTCTCACGACCCACTAAATTATCGATATCCACAACCGTTGGATAAAAAAGTGTTCTGGAAAATTGAAAATTCAATTTCACAGTGAACAATAGCTGTTTATCCGCCTTAGGATCTTTTTGCAGCTTTTCGATATCTTTATCCGATATCTTGTTGATGTCTTGATCAGTTTTGTAAACTGAAATTTCTGCGGACTGAATCCCTTTACGGAGCTCAGGCCAACTAAATGAGAGCGGCACTTTAGCGTCAATCATCCCCTGCAAGAGACTATTTGCTTTAGTTTGCGTATCCGACACTACCGATGTGCCGACTGCAGTTGATACCCCAGTAATGGCCGCAGCAGATCCTCCCGTTGCAACGATCGCAGCGGCTCCCAACAAAAATTTTGCTGAGCCCACAAAATCCCGATTTGAGTCATTGGAACTTTTCACATTCAGCACCAGAGAAAGGTTGCCTGGATTGAGAATAGAGTAGGCACCCATATTTGCCATTGATACAACCTGCAAAGGCGTGGTGCTAATCGAGGCACACTGCGAACCATTCTCGCGACCATCGAATGTTGCAATAGGAATTTCTACCTTATCCAGCTTTGTTTTAAAGCCATGGCTTGTTACCGATAAAACCAATTGTGTTTTATCTGACCCCCAAAAACTGCGTGTGGCCATTTGAGTGCAAGTGCTGACTGGAATCACCTCAGAAGTGATGGTGACATACCCATCATTGCCTCTTCCATCCCGCAACCAATCCGGCGGATCGCTTTTACTAAAGGAGGGATTAATGTCTGGGAAGAAAAAAGGCGCAGCTATACACAAAGCTGGGGTCAACGCCAAAGCAACTAGTGCCTGATAGAAAGTAAATTGAAGAGACCTTGTCAGTCGCATGCTCTCATTTTAATGGGAATATCCATTACTCACTACACAAAAAAATATAGGGCGCTCGATAAAAGAAAACCCCTTTACATCAAAATGCAAAGGGGTTCGAATTAGTAAGATGTTTACTAATGAATTTGGTACGGGTTAGAACGGAATATCGTCATCCATTGCGCCCAGTGAGGCAGCATTGGAAGAACTAGCAGGAGCCGCATGATCAGCAGGCTTCGAGCGACCATAGCTTTCGCCACCATCACCACTACCTCCAACAGGCTTTCCGCCAAGCATTTGCATGGTTTCTGCAACGATTTCAGTCGAATACTTCTCTTGCCCGCTGGCATCAGTCCATTTGCGAGTGCGCAAACGACCCTCAACGTAAACCTGTGAACCTTTTTTAAGGTATTGACCAGCGATTTCAGCAAGCTTGCCAAAGAAAGCAACGCGGTGCCATTCTGTGGTTTCTTTCATCTCGCCAGACTGCTTATCTTTATACCGATCGGATGTTGCTACTGAAATATTCGTAACGGCATCGCCACTTGGCATATAGCGCGTTTCTGGGTCGCGCCCGACGTTACCTACGATGATGACCTTATTTACCGAAGCCATGTTGTCTCCCGAAGAAAATGATGCTATGAAAAAATGTTAATGCTAATTGCAACCAAATCGTTGCTGAAGCGACGGAATGATCTATGGTGTTTGAATGCTTGAATCAACTACCTTTGCCGGCAAATCTTGCATAGACCATGCAATTATAAGCCAGCATAAAAGTAGCACTCCGCCCATCACAAAGACTGATAACTGACCATGGCTATCCATCAACCAACCACCAATGACCGCCCCCGAAAAGAGGCCAATCGATTGTGTGGTGTTGTAAACGCCTAACGCAGTGCCTTTTGATTCCTTGGCAAACCGGGACACCAATGAGGGCTGCAACGCCTCGAGCAAGTTAAAGCCCACAAAATAAATAAGTAGTGCAGCGGCAATCGCCATGATCGACCCAGCCTGAGTAAATGCACACTCTGCAATTAAAAGTAGCACGATAGCAATCAGCAGAACCGGGCGGAGCTTTTGCCGTTTCTCACCCATAATTAAGATGGGTGCCATAAAGCAGAATGACAACAGAACCACGGGTAAATAGATTTCCCAATGGGAAGACAGCGGTAATCCTGCTTGCACCAATAGTCTCGGCACCACTAAAAACATCGCCACCTGAGTGGCATGCAAAACAAATACTCCGGCATTTAAGCGCATTAACTCGGGACGAAAAAAAACATCTTTAAGGGGTGCCTGCGCCAGCCTGGACTCAGGCTTGTTATTGGGGAGAACAAAGTATGTCACCCCCATTGCCAATACCCCAAGGATCGCCAAAATAATGAAAATTCCGCCCATTCCTATCACGCGATAAATGGGCGCAGCAATCACTAAAGAGAGTGCAAAGGACAGCGCAATACTGCCGCCCACCAACGCCATGGCACGAGTTCGCACTTGCTCGCGCGTTAAATCAGCCACCCAGGCAGATATTGCAGCAGAAATAGCGCCTGCACCCATAATCCCGCGGCCAACTGCTATCCAAATCAAATCATCGCGCGCTGCACAGATTAAGGCGCCAGCCACAAATAATGTCAAACCCCAAAAAACAACCGGTTTTCGACCAATTCGGTCAGAAAGTCGCCCCAAGGGAATGTAAAAACAGGCCTGAACAATATTGAAAATCCCCAGGGTCAACCCAACCCATAAAGCATGTTCTCCCCCAGGCAAGCCATGGGCATAAATGCTAAAGACGGGTAACAAGAGGAAAAGGCCAAGCATCCGTAGGCCAAAGATGCCTGCCAAGGCTAGAGTTGAGCGAAGTTCAGAAGGATTCATAGGAAAGGTCTATATTAACAAGTTACGCTAAAAAATCATGAATAACGAAATTAAAATCCGCGGCGCCCGCACGCACAACCTCAAAAACATCAATCTAGACATTCCTAGAGAGAAATTGGTCGTCTTGACCGGCTTATCTGGCTCAGGAAAAAGCTCCTTGGCCTTCGACACTCTTTATGCCGAAGGACAGCGACGCTATGTCGAATCCCTTTCCGCCTACGCCCGCCAATTTCTCCAGCTCATGGAAAAGCCTGATGTTGATGTCATTGAAGGCCTTTCTCCGGCAATCTCGATTGAACAAAAAGCAACCAGCCACAATCCCCGCTCCACAGTCGGTACGGTCACCGAAATTCACGATTATCTGCGCCTTTTGTTTGCTCGCGCCGGCACACCACATTGCCCCGAGCATCATCAGCCACTAGAAGCGCAAAGCGTGTCCCAGATGGTTGATACCGTCCTATCCCTCCCGGAAGAAACCAAGTTGATGATTTTGGCTCCGGTTGTAAGCGAGCGTAAAGGTGAATTTATTGACCTATTTCAAGACCTTCAGGCCCAGGGTTTTGTGCGTTTTCGCGTTCGCTCTGGCGGTGGCACAACCAACACTGCAAAGGCAGCAATCTTTGAGGTCGATCAACTACCAACTCTCAAGAAAAACGACAAGCACTCCATCGAAGTTGTCGTCGACCGCATCAAGGTTCGCCCAGATATTCAGCAGCGCGTAGCGGAATCGTTTGAGACAGCATTGCGCTTGGCAGACGGAAAAGCAATGGCGGTCAATATGGATACGGGTGAGGAAATCATTTTCTCAAGCAAATTTGCTTGCCCCGTTTGCTCTTATTCTTTACAGGAATTAGAGCCGCGCCTTTTCTCATTTAACAATCCCATGGGCGCCTGCCCTTCATGCGATGGCCTGGGTCATCAGTCCTTTTTTGACCCGAAACGGATTGTGGCCCACCCCGACCTATCGCTGGCATCTGGAGCAATTAAAGGCTGGGATCGTCGCAATCAGTTCTACTTCAAGTTACTACAGACCTTAGCCAAACATGGTGGCTTTGACGTTGAAAAACCATTTGAAACCTTAACAAAGAAGCAACAGGATCTTATTTTGCTGGGCTCGGGTGATATTGAAATCCCCTTTGAATACATCAATGAACGCGGAAAAATGAGCGTGCGTCAGCATCCTTTCGAAGGCATTGTTGCCAACTTTGAAAGGCGCTATCGCGAAACCGATTCAGCCACTGTGCGAGAAGAACTTGCTCGCTACCAGAATGTCCAAGTGTGTCGCGATTGTGGTGGCAGTCGTCTGCGCAAAGAAGCTCGCTTTGTTAAGGTTGGGGAGGGCAAACAGTCCCGAGCTATTTATGAAATTAGCGCACTCCCCCTCAAGGAAGCAAAAGAGTATTTTGAGGCGCTCGAATTAAAAGGCGCCAAACGGGAAATTGCAGACAAAATTGTCAAAGAAATTGGTTCGCGCCTCCGCTTCCTCAATGATGTCGGCTTGGACTACCTCTCGCTTGAGCGGAGCGCCGATACCCTCTCTGGCGGTGAGGCGCAACGCATTCGTTTAGCATCGCAAATCGGTTCCGGCCTAACTGGAGTGATGTATGTTTTAGATGAACCCTCTATTGGACTGCACCAACGGGATAACGATCGCCTCATCGGCACCCTGAAACATTTGCGCGACTTAGGAAATAGCGTGTTAGTGGTTGAACATGATGAGGACATGATTCGTGCATCGGATTATGTTATCGATATTGGCCCTGGCGCAGGCGTACATGGCGGTGAAGTCGTCGCTCAAGGAACCCCGGAAGAAATTGAGGCCAACATCCACTCCTTAACCGGAGCCTACCTGTCAGGACGCGAATGCATTGCCGTGCCCGATAAACGTATTCCTGTAAATGATCGCTTCTTAGAAATTCTTGGTGCACGAGGAAATAACTTGCAATCGGTCCATGCCAAGATTCCGGTGGGGCTATTAACCTGTGTCACTGGAGTCTCAGGATCTGGAAAATCCACCTTAATTAATGACACTCTCCATCACGCGGTGGCTCATCACATCTACGGATCGGTAGCAGAGCCGGCAGCACATGACGCTATTAAAGGGTTAGAACATTTCGATAAAGTAATTAGCGTCGATCAATCGCCGATTGGCAGAACGCCGCGCTCTAATCCAGCTACCTATACCGGCCTGTTTACCCCGATTCGAGAATTATTCGCAGGCGTCCCAGCATCTCGTGAACGCGGTTATGAGGCTGGGCGTTTCTCATTTAATGTCAAAGGTGGACGTTGTGATGCTTGCGAGGGTGACGGCGTTCTCAAAGTTGAAATGCACTTCCTGCCGGACGTCTATGTGCCATGTGATGTCTGCCATGGAAAACGCTATAACCGTGAAACACTGGACATTCGCTACAAAGGAAAAAATATTCACGAAGTACTGTCGATGACCATCGAACAGGCACATGAATTCTTCGAAGCTGTACCGATTGTGAAGCGCAAATTAAAAACGCTTCTTGATGTCGGATTGGGCTATGTTAAGTTAGGCCAAAGTGCAACCACACTATCAGGTGGAGAAGCGCAACGCGTCAAACTCTCCCTGGAGTTATCGAAACGGGATACAGGGAGAACCCTTTACATCCTCGATGAGCCTACCACCGGATTACATTTCCACGATATTCAACTACTGTTAACTGTTTTACAAACCCTGAAGAAACAAGGCAACACTATCGTCATCATTGAACACAATCTAGATGTGATCAAAACTGCTGATTGGATTATTGATCTAGGGCCCAAAGGCGGAGCAGGTGGCGGACAAATTATTGCCACCGGCACTCCCGAGGAAGTGGCAAATAATAAAGCGAGCTTTACCGGTCACTACCTCGCACCACTGCTTGCTCGCAAGTCAGTCACAGCCAAGAAAAAAGGTCAGTAGCTCATGCAATCGCTTCAGAGCAATTTGGATTCGGCCAAATCGGTCGCCTCCGGATTGCCTGAAAGCACCAAGATGTCATTTGCCATCAGGCACAAATCCGGCGTGAGATCAAGTTTGGTGTAATCACCACCACCCACCTTGCGCCTTACCGCTTGAATACTGACACCATCATTCTCTAGATGCAATTCGCCCAGCGTTTTGCCAATGCTAATCGACTCAGGCAAGAGCGTTACTGAATGCAAACGCCAAGACTCATTAGAGTCAAAATCGTCTGCCTCCGATCCTCGAAAATATCCGCGCAACAAACTATAGCGCGCCTCCCTGGCATTAGAGACAATCCGCACCACTTTGCGCATTGGCACTCCCATCATCAGAAGCACATGCGATGCCATCATCAAACTACCCTCAATTAATTCTGGCACTACTTCAGTTGCGCCGGCGGCCTGTAATTTGGCTAAATCGGCGTCGTCTTTGGTGCGCACCAATACGGTCATTCCTGGACGTAAGCGCTCTACTTGATGGAGCACCTTAAAGCTTGCGGGCGTATCAGCATAAGTAATCACTACCGCTTTGGCGCGCGATAGTCCTGCGGCAATTAAATAATTTTCTCGACTAGCATCCCCATAGACCACATTATCCCCGGCAGCAGCAGCGACATTTACCCGATCAGGATCCATATCTAGGGCTAGATAGGGAATTTTTTCTTGGTCCAACATCCGCGCCAAGCTTTGGCCTGATCGACCAAATCCACAAATCACAACATGGTTTTCGGTTCGAACGCTCTTGGCAGCTATACGCGTTAAGGCAAGTGATTGTAATAGCCACTCGCTACTAGAAAAACGCATTGCAATGCGATCGCTGTATTCAATCAAGAATGGCGCCCCAAACATCGACAACAGCATTGCAGCCAATACCGCTTGACTCAACGCTGGATCAATGAGGTTTAGCCCATCAATTTGATTTAACAACACAAATCCAAACTCACCAGCCTGCGCCAAACAGAGTCCCGTACGAATCGAAATTCCAGGACTCGAACCAAAGGCGCGCGCGAGCAATGCAATCAAGCCGAACTTAAAGATCAATGGCCCAATGAACAACAAAAGCACCAACATCCACTGATGCAAAATGACTTGGAAATCCAGGAGCATCCCCACCGTAATAAAAAAGAGGCCCAGCAAGACATCGCGAAATGGTTTTACATCCTCCTCAACCTGGTGACGATAGGGCGTCTCTGAAATCAACATGCCCGCTAAAAAAGCGCCCAATGCTAACGACAAACCAAAATGCTCAGTTAAAGCAGCCATTCCCAACACAATTAATAGCAGGTTGAGCATAAATAGCTCTTGAGAACGCAGCTTGGTCACCAGCCGAAACCAGCGACTCATGAGCGTTTGCCCAATGACAAAAATCAAGGTGAGTGCGACGATGATTTTGATCGAGGCAGTCGTTAAAGCAATCACCAAATCCCCAGGATTTTTACCTAGAGAAGGAAGCAAGATCAAGAGAAAGACGACTGCCAGATCCTGAAACAATAAGATGCCAATAATGTTGCGCCCATGATCGGTTTCTAATTCGGAACGATCAGCAATTAACTTAGTCACAATTGCTGTCGAGGACATCGCCAAAGCACCCCCTAAAGCAATGGCAGCCTCCCATGTAATCGGATAGACCCAGCTCATCAATAGGCTAGCGGGGACAGCTAGTAGCATCGTCAGAATTACTTGGCTGCCACCCAACCCGAACACAATAGAACGCATTGCCCGCAACTTATGCAGGTTAAATTCCAGGCCAATCGAAAACATTAAAAAAACGACACCAAATTCGCCTAAGTACTTAACAGTGGCCGAATCAGGCGCCAAAGCCAGGGCATTTGGGCCAATCAGAACCCCTATGGCCAAATAGCCCAAAATAGGGGGGAGCCCAAAATAGCGGAAAATAACTACCCCGGCCACCCCGGAGGCCAGCAAGATGAGAGTGAATTGAAGGACTGACGGCATATACTTACTCGATGATAGCTAAGACTCGTGAACGCACCCTAAAGCTTGCACGCGACACCCTCACCATTGAGGCTGCCGCCCTAGAAACCATGCGCGATCGCCTACAAGGCGAGAATGCAGAAGCCCTAGTATTGGCCGTTGCACTCCTTCATGGGTGCAAAGGACGGATTGTGGTTTCGGGAATTGGTAAATCAGGACATATTGCACGAAAAATTGCCGCGACGTTTGCCTCTACAGGCTCCCCCGCCTTCTTTGTGCATCCCGCAGAGGCAAGCCATGGGGATTTGGGAATGGTCACTCGGGATGATGTTTTTGTCGCCTTGTCTAATTCAGGCGAAACCGACGAATTGCTGACTATCGTTCCCATCGTCAAACGAACGGGCGCCAAACTCATCGCCCTTACTGGGGCGCCACTTTCCTCATTAGCCAAATTAGCAGACGCCCATTTAGACACGAGCGTGGAAAAAGAAGCCTGTCCATTGAATCTTGCGCCCACTACCAGTACCACAGCAGCATTGGCCATGGGGGATGCTCTCGCGGTTGCTCTGCTAGATGCCCGGGGATTTCAGGCAGAAGACTTTCAGCGCTCCCACCCCGGTGGACGCTTAGGGCGCAAGCAATTAATGCATGTCAGCGAGGTCATGCGCAGCTTTGAGGAAACCCCAAAAATTCCAATGACCGCCTTGCTACAAGACGCCCTTTTGGAAATGACCGCCAAACGCATGGGAATGGTTGTGGCCTTAGGTGATAACAATACCGTTGCTGGAATTTTTACCGATGGCGATCTGCGACGACTACTCGAGAAAACTGCCAATCTGCAGGGGCTCACCTTGGCGGCAGCCATTAGCACCCCGCCCCGCACCATTCCCCCAGAGCTGCTGGCAGAAGAAGCTATTGAAATGATGGAACAGCACCGCATTAATCACTTAGTGGTAACTGATGGTAGTGGCGTCCTGCTTGGTGCCCTCAATTTACATGACTTATTTGCAGCCAAAGTCATCTAACTTAGAAACGATTAATCACTACCACCCTCTATGGCAAACGCTTTTCACACCCACATTAGTAACCCTGCACAACAATACCCACAGGCCTGGGAGCGTGCCAGCACGGTTAAATTATTGGTCTTGGATGTAGACGGTGTATTGACCAATGGACAAGTCTTTCTTGATGCCAACGGACAAGAATCCTTAAAAGCGTTTGATATTCAAGATGGTTTGGGCATCAAACTTTTAGAGCAGGTTGGCATACCAACCGCCATCATTACCGGCAGAAGCTCAAAGATGGTCTTGGCTCGCTGCAAAGAATTGGGAATACAGCATACGCACATGGGCGTTGAAAATAAGGCCCTGGCACTCGATACAGTTTTAACAAGCCTGTCCCTCAAACGCGCTGATTGCGCGGTGATGGGAGATGATTGGCCTGATCTCAAGATGATGTCTGGAGCCGGTCTAAAAGTTTGCCCAGCCCAAGCACATGAAGCGGTCAAAGCGGGCGCGCATTTTGTGACTTCTCGTACAGGTGGAAATAGTGCCGTCCGTGAGCTATGCGATCTTATTCTCAAAGCCCAAAACCATTACGAGGCATTGCTAAATCAGGCAAACGCTTAAGGTAGTCACTGATGCATATAAAGCCTGAAGAACTGAAGCTGAGCCTATGGCGCGCCATTTTGCGCCTGCTGCCACTCATTTTGATGGGCATTCTGACACTCTTAACCTACTGGCTGGTCCAAAAAAGCAATCCTGAAGAGCCATCGCCACTTGCAAAAATACGCCTCCATGAGCCAGACTACACCATCAAGAATGGTGCTTTGTCGGCCCTCAATGAGATTGGCAATACAAAATACCGCGTACTAGGCAAAAAGGTGATTCACTACGATGATGACGCCTCTATCGACATCATTGCACCGCGCATGCGACTCTTTCAAGCAGAAAAGCCACCAGTTACCGTCCAATCTGATACCGGCCACCTCGATGGTGATCTGACTATATTGGACTTAAACGATCACGCACAAATCTTCCGGCCAGCGCAAGCAGCCACCGCGACCCAACCTGCAAGCCTACGGATGTTGGCTCAATCCTCTTATTTCAAGGTGTTGATTAATGACGACATTATTGAAACGGATAAGCCAGTGAGCCTCGAACAGGGTATGTCCATCATGAATGCCAGTGACGGCGGCACCTTTAATAATGTTGAACAAAGCATGGTGTTAATGGGCGAAGTCAAAGGGCGCATTGAACGCTTGCCCAAAGGAGATCCCCAATGACACTCCGAACTACTGCGCTATTTCTTTTCCTAACCATTACCGCATTAACCTGCTCGAGCGCGTTTGCTGAAAAAGCAGATCAAGATAAACCACTCGTTCTAGAAGCTGACAAGGTCTCTGTAAATGATGTACAACAGACTTATGCATTAGACGGCAACATCCTCTTAATTAAAGGGACAATTGTGGTAACTGGGGAACAGGGCAATATTCAGGTCGACCCCGAGGGCTATGAATATGTTGACCTGACTGGAACGCCTGAAGCAAATGCAAGCTTTCGAGAGCGGCGAGAAGGCCTGGCCAATGAATTTATGCAAGGCCTTGGAAAACAAGTGACCTATGACGCAAAAACAGAAACGCTCATCATTACCGGTGATGCCAGTCTAAAACGCTTACTCAATATGCAAATGCTAGATCAGCTCAAAGGTTGGAAAATTGAGTACGATGATATTAGGCAGTACTACCATGTAACTCCTCCGGAGGATGTCAAACCGGATGACTTGCCATTAGCAAGAGCCATTCTTTCACCAAGACGAAAAGCCACACTAGAAAAATGACAGCGGATTCAACCACTCCTCATACCGTAGCAACCCTCAGCGCTCATCATCTTCAAAAACGCTATGGCTCGAGAACCGTGGTGCGAGATGTTTCTGTGGAAGTTAAATGTGGTGAAGTGGTTGGACTACTAGGCCCCAATGGAGCGGGAAAGACTACTTCCTTTTACATGATCGTCGGACTAGTTCCATTAGATGGTGGCAACATTAATCTTGATGGCACCGATATCACGCATTTACCCATCCATGAGCGCGCCAGAATGGGCTTATCCTACTTACCGCAGGAAGCATCTGTTTTTCGCAAACTCAATGTGGCTGAGAATATCCAGGCCGTATTAGAGCTCCAAGTGCAAGGCGGAAAACGTTTAAGCAAAGCAGAAATTGACAGTCGCCTCAATGAACTCTTGGCTGAATTACAAATTGGTCACTTACGAAATAATCCAGCCCTGTCGCTATCTGGCGGGGAGCGTCGTCGCGTGGAAATTGCTAGAGCTTTAGCCTCTCAGCCAAAATTTATTCTCTTAGATGAGCCTTTTGCCGGGGTAGACCCCATTGCCGTAGGCGAGATTCAGCGCATTGTCCGATTCTTGCGAGACCGGAACATTGGTGTTCTCATCACAGACCACAATGTTCGAGAAACCTTAGGTATTTGTGACCACGCCTACATTATCAGCGAGGGTAGTGTGCTGGCAGCCGGCAAGCCAGATGAAATTATTCAAAATGACGCGGTCAGAAAAGTCTATCTTGGCGAAAACTTCCGCATGTAAGCGCGCCCATAAGCCCTGCGCACCCTTAAAAAAATAAATAGGGCTGCCTCTTGGTTTTCGATGCAATCACTGATACGCTGGAGGTTCGGAAAATAATCTCACTACTGCCATTTGATTTGATTTAAGGGGCATAGCGCACACCCCGGAATGAGTATGTGCCTAAATCTATTAAAGGAGCTGCTGATGAATCTAAAAATTAATAGCCGACATGTAGAGGTTACTCCAGCCATGCGCACTCACCTTGAGACTGGATTATCAAAAATTCGCAAGCACTTCGATCATGTTTTAGATGCCTCGGCCTTTCTGATTGTTGATAACGCCAAAGAAAAAGACCTGCGCCAAAGTGCTGAAATTACCATCCACCTCAAAGGCAAAGAACTGTTTGCCCAAGCGCATCATTCCGACCTCTACCATGCAATGGATTCGGTGGTCGATAAGCTAGAGCGTCAGGTGGTAAAGCACAAGGAAAAGATCCAAGACCACCATCACGAAAAGCATTTTGAGTAAGCATCCAGTCAGGACACCTATAATCAATTCACATGAATGCCCTGACAGATCTTTTTGCCCTAGACCGCATTGCATTAGATAACCCTGCCACCAGCAGGGCTGATGCATTTGCGGCCGCCGGGAACCTTTTTGCCCAGCAAGGCAGCGTGGACGGATCAGCTGTGGTTGGCTTTTTAAATGCACGTGAAGATTTGGGTTCAACCGCCTTAGGTGCTGGCGTTGCCATCCCCCATGGGCGCGTTAAAGGGCTCAAACAACCGATTGCCGCCTTTATACGGCTGGCCAAGGCCATTGAGTTTGCCGCCCCAGATGGTGAGCCTGTATCAACGCTTATTTTTCTCTTGGTCCCTGAAAAAGCCACTCAACAGCACCTAGAAATTCTGTCTTCGATTGCCCAGCTATTGTCAGATCCGGATGCCCGCCAAATCTTGTCGTCCGCGCGAGACCCTAATGCTGTTTGTCAGCTCCTCCAACAATGGAGTCCGAGCAAATGACCCAGCCTTTGCTGTTGGAGGGCGTCAATGCGCAACAAATTTTTGACGACAACGTCGCAGAATTAAAACTATCCTGGATTGGCGGCTTAGAAGGTGCAGATCGCACCTTTCCCACTGAGGCTGTTAAAGCTGCAGCTGCCAGCTCTGATTTAGTTGGCCACTTAAACCTCATTCACCCAAGTCGAATCCAAATTTTTGGAGAGCAAGAGGTGGATTACCATGCCGCCCTCGATACCAAGCAAAGACAAGAGCAAATCTCTAGCTTGATTTCCAAGACGCCGCCTTGCGTCATCGTGGCCGATGGCAGGTCAGCAGACCCTGACTTGCAACTATTCTGCCAACGCTCGTCTACCCCATTATTTACCACCCCAATTTCTGCTGCCACCGTTATTGACCATCTTCGCACCTATTTAACCAAAATTGGCGCGCCTCAAATCACCATGCATGGTGTATTCATGGATATCTTGGGTCTGGGTGTTCTGATCATGGGCGAATCGGGCTTGGGGAAAAGTGAATTAGGCCTAGAGTTAATTTCTCGTGGTCACGGTCTAGTAGCAGATGATGCGGTCGACTTTGCTCGACTGGGGCCAGACTATATCGAAGGACGATGTCCGGTAATTTTGCGCAATCTACTGGAGGTGCGTGGACTAGGTTTGCTAGATATCCGAACGATCTTTGGTGAGACTGCTGTCCGGCGTAAATTAAAGTTGCGCTTGATTGTTCAGCTTGTTCGTCGCACTGATGGTGAATTTGAACGCCTACCCCTGGAGGCTCAACACATTGATGTGCTAGGCATCCCCATCCGCACCGTCAAAATTCAAGTGGCTGCTGGCCGAAATTTGGCAGTGCTCGTTGAGGCAGCTGTCCGCAACACCATTCTGCAATTGCGCGGTATTGATACCCTGAAGGAATTCATGGAACGTCAACGACAGCAAATGAATGCGGAAGTCTATTCCTCGAAAACCCAAGGGCGCCTTCTCTAATATGCAAATTAATCTGATAACGGGTATCTCGGGCTCAGGTAAATCAGTTGCACTAAGGGCCTTTGAGGACGCTGGCTATGATTGCGTAGACAACCTGCCAGTCTCGCTAGTAGAAAATTTGATTGCCACCCTAGAAAGCGAGCATAGCGAAAGGGTTGCTGTAGCCATTGATGCACGACGTGGACAATCCATTGCAGACCTACCGCTGATTCTTGAGCACCTCAAGCGCTCACACGAAGTTAGAGTGGTATTTTTAAATGCCGATACCAATACCTTGGTGCAACGCTTTTCAGAAACGCGTCGTCGCCACCCTCTCTCTGGCAAAGATGATCAATTCCCTGCTGCAACCCTAATAGAGGCCATTGATAAAGAGCGGGGCTTGCTTGAACCCTTGCGTGCCCAAGCCCATAGCATTGATACCAGCAATCTCCCAGCACATGCGCTACGTGCCTGGATTCAAGATTTATTAAAAGATAAACCGCTCGGCCTTACGGTAGTGTTTGAATCCTTTGGGTTTAAAAAAGGATTACCCAGCGAAGCTGATGTAGTGTTTGATGTGCGCTGCTTACCGAATCCACATTACGACAAAGTATTGCGACCCTTAACGGGAAATGATCAGGCCGTACAAGCCTTTTTAGAAAAGATTCCTGAAGTACGTGGCATGCAAGAAGACATTACCCAGTTTATTGATAAATGGCTCCCCCACTACATTGCTGATGGTAGGAGTTATTTAACTGTTGCGATTGGTTGCACCGGCGGACAACATCGCTCGGTTTATTTGGTCAATCAAATTAGTCGTTACTTTCGCGCACAAAGCGCGCTCACAAACTATCCAATCAACTTCCTCAATCGCCATCGCGAACTAGACTCAATCCCTGCAACAACAACTTAATCGGTTGTGGCAAGCCATATTGCCCGAGCTGTCGCAATGCTACCCACTGCAAATTTCCATCAGTGATCACAATTTCCTCTGAGGCTAAAGTCTCCCAGATCTGAATCCATAAACGTCTGTGAGTAAAAACATGTTTAATTTCTGGACCTGGCTTTACTGGGCTGCGCAGTTTTAACAACTCTGGTGGGCACCCCACTGGGAAAGTCAGTTCCAATAATTTCTTCCACGACAAGGTTGAGGGCCTAAGAGAGACATCGTCCCGCTTTCGCCATGTAGACTCGGGCAGAGACCATAAACCACCCCAGATTGCCTTGCTAGGACGCCGCTGCAACAACACAGCATCTTGATGGCGTAGCAGCAGCATATCGCAATTGAATTCGGGGGATTGAGTTTTTTGGATTTTGCGGGGCAACAACAGCACCTGATCACTTAAGTTAGCCTGGCACTCTTTTGCATAAGGGCACTGATGTAAGGCGCTCAAACATACGGGCTTGCGAGAAGTGCACCATGTTGCTCCAAAGTCCATTAGAGCCTGTGTATAGGCTGGCATCTCGAGTGGATTTTCGGGGAGCAGTTGAGTAGCTAAATCCCACAAGGATTTGGTAGTTGCCTGATCTTGAATAGCCCCGTCAATGCCAAATAATCGCGCCAAAATGCGCTTCACATTTGCATCCAGAATAGGTGCGCGTTTCTGAAATGCAAAAGCCGCAATTGCGCCGGCAGTTGAGCGCCCCACCCCTTTTAATTGTTCTAGCAATGCTGGATCACTGGGAAATACCCCGGAAAACCGTTCCATCACTTGATGAGCACAAGCATGCAAATTTCGAGCGCGCGAGTAATACCCCAAACCAGCCCATTCTGCCAATACCTCATCGATATCGGCAGCAGCCAATTTCTGCACGGTTGGAAACCGTTTCAGAAAACGGGGATAACGCTCCAATACAGTTGCCACTTGAGTTTGTTGCAACATGATTTCAGACACCCATACAGCGTAAGGATCTCGATTCCCCTGCCAAGGCAATTCTTTGCGTCCATGCAACGCATGCCAAACCAATAATTTTTTAGAGAAATTCTGGATTAGCGTTTTTGACATTGCGGACAAAAATAAGTTGAGCGCTGCCCTTGAACGATTTGCTGTATCGGCGTTTTACATACCTTACACGGCAACCCTTTGCGGTCATATGCTTTACTCTGAACAGTAAAATGACCTGGTTCACCATCGCTATTCACAAAATCGCTCAAGGTACTGCCGCCCGCACGAATAGCCTTGTGAAGAATCGACCGTACAGCATGGGCTAAGCGAATGCATTGAGGGCGCGTTAATTTTCCAGCTGGTTTTGCAGGATGAATACCCGCATCAAATAAGCACTCCGAGCAATATATATTTCCCACCCCAACTACTGCCTGACCCGCCAAGAGGAATTGCTTGACCGATACGCTGCGTCCACGAGAATGCTGATAAAGAACTTCGGCACCCAAGTCACCCGCAAATTCGGCCGAGAAAGGTTCGATCCCCAGTTTTTGCAATAATGAATTGGACTCTATCGGGCCACTCTTTTTCGAATGCCATAAGACTGCTCCAAATTTTCGAGGATCATGCAAACGCAGGCTGATTCGCCCAAATTCAAATACAACGCGGTCATGTGGCTTCAGCGTCTCTTTGCTGGGAAGCACTCTAAGCGTCCCGGTCATCCCCAAATGCAGCAAGAGATACCCCTTCTCAAACTCTAAAAGTAAATACTTACCACGGCGCTGTATTGCCAAGACAGTTTGTCCAGGAAGCAATTTGACCAAGGCATTAGGGACAGGCCAACGCAATCGTCCATCCAAAATTTTGACGGCACTGATTCTTTGACCCTCTATGTGTGGGGAAATTCCTAATTTAGTGACTTCAACTTCTGGAAGTTCTGGCATGAATAGATTGTAGATTCGCGGATTAGAATGTGCTTATGATCACACTTACTCAAAAACCGCTTTTCAAGGGTTTATTGCTTGCCACATCGATTCTGCTTGCCACCCTGCATGCAAGCCCCTCATTGGCTTATTCCCCTGAATTGGAGAATGGCGAGGCCGTTTTTGCAGTCTTGGCATCTGAAATCGCTCTGCAACGTGGTGAGGCAGGGATAGCCTATAAGACATACCTGGACTTAGCGCGCCAGCTAAATGACCCACGCTTGGCCCGCCGAGCCATGGAAATTGCTATCACCGCAGGCTCTCCTGAACTGGCCCTTCAAGCGGCCCAAACTTGGGACAGCATGGCCAGCCCTCTTGATCCTGAACCTAAGGAAGTGTTGGTCACCCTTTTAATTTTAAATCAACGTTGGCCAGATGCCGTAGCACCTGCCACCACCTTGCTCAAGCACGAGACTCCCGCACAACGAGAAAAAACACTGCTGCAACTACAGGCGTTAATCGATAAATCCCCCAACCAATCGGAGGCCTTACGCGCTTATTACGAGATTGTTGCAACCGTCAAACCAGAACCCACTAATCCGGATATTTTGTATACCTATGCCATGTCCGCAGAAGAGTCTGGACATCTTGAGGTAATGGAGCGCATCCTGCGCCAAATTTTGCGTCAGCATCCCAATGATGCCAATACCCTAAACGCGTTGGGATACTCATTAGCAGACCGCAACCAAAACTTGCCTGAGGCCTTTAAGCTAATCAGCAAAGCCCATCACCTTATGCCGCAAGATCCTTTTATTCTGGATAGCTTGGGTTGGGTCAACTTTAGGCTAGGTAACAATGAACTTGCCCTCACACAACTACAACAAGCCTTCACCCTAAAACCTGAGGCTGATATTGCCGCCCACCTTGGTGAGGTCTTATGGAATATGCATCGCCCAATTGAGGCTGAAGATATTTGGCGTCAGGGTCAAAAACTAGATGCCAACAATCCGACCCTCAAGGAAACCTTGCAGCGTTTAAAACCCAATTGGTCAGTATCTGAATCGCCCTCAACAGGCTCGTGGGATGGCCGCTTTGCCGTCAAAATTACCGGACTCACAGAAGGCAAAAATCAAGGTGGGTCTGGTGGCTTTACCTTAACAAAGGATGCGTTAAAAGATACTTTAGAAATCCGCAACCCCGTGGGGGGATCGATTGCAAAAATTACCATCACCCCTAGCGAAGCATCACTGGAACGAAACGGTGAAATAACGACGGCCATTGATGCAGATACGTTATTGCAAAACACCTTGGGCTTGCCACTGCCAGCACGGGGTTTATCTGATTGGCTAAGAGGTCAAGCGCGACCCGGTAGTACGGCAAGCATTGAACGCAATGCGCAGGGTCAGGTCAGCAAAATTCTTCAAGATGGTTGGAGTCTCACATACAACTGGGACAGTACTAACCGCCTGGAAAGACTCATCATGACTCGCAACTCCAATGTGGGGACGATTGATATCCGCCTCGTTTTTGACGCAACAGATGACTAGCCAAAATTTAGCTGCCTTAACACTGCGTTGTCCCGCCAAGCTCAACCTTTTCCTGCATGTTGTCGGGCAGCGCCCGGATGGATACCATTTACTTCAATCGGTGTTTCAGCTCATTGATTGGTGCGATACGGTTCATCTAAAGCGCATTCCAGACAATACCATCCGGCGCATCGACCCCATTCCAGGGGTAGAACCTGATCATGACCTGGTAGTTAGAGCAGCCATGTTATTGAAATCATTTGGCAATGTCTCGGATGGGGTTGAGATTTCGCTCACCAAAGAAATTCCGATGGGCGCTGGACTTGGCGGGGGTTCATCAGATGCAGCTAGCACACTGATTGGCCTAAACACCCTATGGAACCTTCATTTAGACCTTCCAACCCTTAGTCAATTGGGCCTCCAACTCGGAGCAGACGTGCCCTTCTTCCTCTGCGGTCAAAATGCCTTTGTAGAGGGCATTGGCGAGAAAATTCAGGCAATTTCACTTGAAACTAGGGATTTTTTAGTCATTTTTCCGAAAGTAGGAATTGCCACTGCACGAATTTTTCAAGACAGTGAATTGACCCGAGACCACGCTCCGATTACAATAGATCGCTTTCTTGCATCACCATTGTCGAGCCAATCAAATGATTGCCAGGCAGTAGCGATGCGGATTTGTCCTGAAGTGAAGCATGCATTAGATTGGATTAGCGGGGTGTTGCCAAACTCAACGCCGCGGATGTCCGGTTCTGGAAGTAGCGTATTTGCAGTCTTAGACCCGCAAATAGATACCGCGAAACTGGAGATTCTGCTGCAAAGTCTTCCAAAAGGATGGGTAGGTCGAATTGTTCGGGGGCTAAATAAAAATCCCGCTTACAATTTGATTTCTTCAGATTGACCTGTAGGGGAATCGCCAAGCTGGTTAAGGCACTGGATTTTGATTCCAGCATGCGAAGGTTCGAATCCTTCTTCCCCTGCCAAGTACTGTAGAAACACGCAAAAGACACCCATTCAAACATTCCAAATACATACCAAATAGCCTATGTCTGCCCCCATGAACGCTGATCTACTGACTCTATTCACAGGCAATGCAAATCCCGTTTTGGCGCAGGCTGTAGCCAAAGAACTCAATCTCCCGATGGGTAAAGCCTTTGTTGGCCGTTTCTCAGATGGCGAAATTCAGGTAGAAATTCAAGAAAACGTGCGCGGCAAAAATGTCGTCGTCATTCAATCAACTTGTGCGCCGACAAACGACAGCTTGATGGAATTAATGATCATGATTGATGCCCTAAAACGAGCATCTGCAAGCCGCATAACCGCAGTGATCCCTTACTTCGGATACGCTAGACAAGATCGTCGCCCCCGCTCAGCTCGCGTTGCTATCTCCGCCAGAATTGTGGCCAACATGCTTCAATCGGTTGCCGGAATCGAGCGCGTTCTCACTATGGATCTGCATGCAGACCAGATTCAGGGCTTTTTTGATATTCCGGTAGATAACATTTATGCCTCCCCTGTATTGCTAGCCGATTTACAGGCACAGAAAACCCAAAAAGACTTAATCATTGTCTCCCCAGACATTGGTGGCGTTGTTCGCGCCCGGGCCATGGCAAAACAGCTAGGTACAGATTTGGCGATCATCGATAAACGTCGCCCAAAAGCCAATGTCTCAGAAGTCATGCATTTAATTGGTGAAGTTGAAGGTCGCCACTGCGTCATCATGGATGACATTATTGATACAGGTGGCACCCTCTGCAAGGCTGCAGAAGCCCTTAAAGAACGCGGCGCCAAAGGGGTTACCGCTTACTGCACCCACGCCGTACTTTCCGGTGGCGCTGTTGCCCGCATTGCGGCCTCTGAGCTTGATGAATTGGTAGTCACCGATACCATTCCCTTAACCCCTGAGGCAATGAAAGTCAGCAAAATTCGTCAGTTAAGCGTTGCGCCCATCTTGGCGGAAACTCTTTCACGAATTAGCAAAGGCGACTCCGTAATGTCGATGTTTGCCGAATAAGTCAAAAACAAGGTGATTTGCACTGTTTTTGCTGATTTTTAGGGTTTTTTCAGAAAAAACCCTAAATCCCACGATATAATCAAAGGCTTTTCTGTTTGGTCGCGAACGGAAATTAACCTTAATTTGGGATATTCAATATGAAAGTAGTAGCCTTTAAAAGAAGCGTACAGGGAACGGGTGCGAGCCGCCGTCTGCGCAATTCTGGAAAAACTCCAGGAATTATCTACGGTAGTAACGACCCAGCCCTCGCAATCGAGCTGGATCACAATGCGTTATTTCACGCTCTCCGTAAAGAAGCATTTCACTCTTCTATTCTCGATCTTGAAATCGATGGCAAAGCACAAAAAGTACTGTTGCGCGATTATCAAATGCATCCATTCAAGCCATTGGTTCTGCACATTGACTTTCAACGTGTTTCTGCAACTGAAAAAGTCCATATGCGCGTTCCATTGCACTTCACCAATGCTGACACATCAGCTGCCGTGAAATTGCAAGGCGCCGTATTAAGCCACATCACTACTGAATTGGAAGTTTCTTGCTTACCAGCAGATTTGCCAGAGTTCATTGAAGTAGACTTAGGCAAAATCGAAGTAGGCCATGCCATTCATGCTAAAGACATTACATTGCCAAAAGGGGTTACCTTGGTCTTGCATGTTGAACAAGAGAATCCTGTTATTGCCAATGCTCGTATTCCAGCCGTTAAATCAGCTGATACTGAAGCTGCTCCAGCCGCTCCAGCGGCCGCACCAGCTGCTGACGCAAAAGACAAGGCTTAATGCATTAAAAGCACTTTGCTTGCACAAGAGAAGACCCGCGACAAGCGGGTTTTCTTTTTTCAAGAAAAGCTCTTATCCTTACGCTCAGATCATGACTAAATTAATCGTTGGATTAGGCAACCCCGGAGAGGAACATGAAACAGACCGCCACAATGCGGGCTTCTGGTTTGTTGATGCTCTTGCCAGAGACTTGGGGGCCCTTTTTGAAACTGAAAAACGGTTTCATGGGAAAGTGGCTAAAACCAAATGGGAGTCTGAAGATCTCTTGCTACTCAAACCTAGCACCTACATGAACTTAAGCGGCCAGGCTGTTGGGGCACTTTGTCGTTTCCATAAGATTCTGCCTAAAGATGTTCTGGTAATCCAAGATGAACTCGATCTAAAGCCTGGTACAGCACGCCTTAAGCTGGGCGGCGGAACCGGCGGCCACAATGGCCTCAAGGATATCCAGGCCCACCTTGGAACACCCGACTATTGGCGTTTGCGTCTGGGTATCGGACATCCACGCGATATAGCGGGTACTGGGCGCGCTATGGATGTTGCAGACTATGTTTTAAGAAGGCCCCAGCAAACGGAACAAGAGCAGATTGAAGGTAGCATTCGCAATGGATTGGCAATCCTGCCGCTCTTCTTAAAAGGCGACCCACAGACTGCCATGCTGGAACTTCACTCGAAGACTTAGCTGACCGCTTTTGCCCTACTAGCGGCGATTAGTAGCTCATACTTTGCCAATAACTGCTCTTTGGTTTCCACATGCTGTGGATTTAGAGGAATACAGTCCACTGGGCAAACCTGACGACACTGAGGGACATCGTAGTGTCCTACGCACTCAGTGCACTTATCAGTGTGAATCTCGTAAATCTCCAACCCCATGTAAATAGCGTCATTTGGACACTCGGGCTCGCACACATCACAATTAATGCATTCATCCGTGATCATTAAGGCCATAGCGCTAATTCATCAATCCAAAAATATTATTTTTGTTCGTCGGCTTTCGCCACTTTTTTTGCCAGCCACTTTTCAACCGAAGGGAAAACAAACTTACTAACATCGCCACCCATGGAGGCAATTTCTCGGACAAAGGTGCCTGAAATAAATTGGTATTGATCTGACGGCGTCAGAAATAAAGTCTCGACATCTGGCAAAAGGTAGCGATTCATACCTGCCATCTGAAACTCATATTCAAAATCTGAAACAGCCCTTAAACCACGCACAATGACGCGGGCGTGATGCTCTCGAGCAAAATCTTTTAGCAGGCCGGAAAAACCAACAATTTTGACATTGGAGTAATGCCCCAATACTTCCTTTGCAATATCGATTCGTTCTTCCAAAGTAAAGAAGGGGCGCTTACTCCGACTATCAGCCACACCCACGATGACTTCGCTGAAAATACTCGACGCACGACGCACCAAATCCTCATGCCCGCGGGTAAAGGGGTCAAATGTTCCTGGATATACGGCAACAGTCATAAATCTCCTAAGGCTTTATCAGCTACAGGCAAGAGTTTAGTCCCTTCTACGCCGAAATAGACAGGCTTTTACTTGTCCAGCCTCTAAGTACTTTCCACAATGCCAATCTGGTAACCAGGCCTCCACATCCTCGCGCGCGCGCATCGATGGAAACTCCACATAAATTCCACCCCCTGCAGAATCGTCACAGATGCGCCCAGCTTGTACTACCGCCTTTTCTAATAAGGCCCCATCTTGGAAAGGGGGATCAATAAAAATCAGGTTGTAGACTTGGCTTGCCTGCTGCTTCAGAAAGTCCAAACTGTCTTGATGACGGATGGTGACCAAACCTGGAACCGGGGAAGACTGCAATGATGTCAAATTTTTCTGAAGGTTTGTGGCTGCTCTCTTGTCTTTCTCCAATAACACAACAGAATGTGCGCGCCTCGATGCTGCCTCAAAACCTAAAGCACCACTACCGGCAAACAGATCAAGACAATGTAAACCCGTTAAATCTTGACCAAGCCAATTAAATAGCGTTTCCCGAATGCGATCCGTGCTCGGACGAAGCCCCGGAACATCCATCACGGATAGCAAACGACTGCGCCAGATTCCCCCAATGATGCGAACCTTTTTGGGCAACTCGCTCTCACGACCCGGAATGGAACCACCAGCTTGTTTGGAAGGTTTATTTTGCAATCTCGCTATTTTGTTGCCCCTAAGACCACAATCTTCATGCGATCCATAGCTAGATACTTTTGAAAGGCAGCCTTTACCTGCTCCTGAGTAACGGCATCGACTTGCTTGGTCCAAGTCTCTAGAGTATCTAAGGGAAGCCCATACCAAGCAATTGCAGAAACGTTATCCAATAATTTACGGTTGTTATCAATTCGCAATGGATAGCCATTGATCAAATTTGCCTTTGCTGCCGCTAATTCAGCAGAACTTGGGCCTTCCTCAATAAACTTGGCCATGGTTGAACTCATCACATCGAGGGCTAAGGCAGCCTGATCATTCTTCGTCTGTAAACCCGCCTGAAAGATGCCGACATTTTTACCTGGCGCAAAATAACTAAAGACGCTATACGCCAAGCCGCGCTTTTCACGCACCTCAGACATGAGGCGGGAAACAAAGCCGCCCCCACCCAATATGTAGTTACCAACAATTAAAGGAAAGTAGTCTGGGTTATCTCGAGTGATAGCGCTCATACCCATTGCAATATGCGCCTGCTGGGAATCAAAACGAATGTCAACCTCACGCTCTGCAAGACTCTCCACCGGGGAACGCTGATATATCGGCAACACTGGGATAGCAGAGCCTGATGGTGGGATGCCCTGCAGTAAAGTTTTCACAATTTGATTTGCTTGGCTGGGGGTCACGTCCCCAACAATACTCACGATCATCCGCTCACCACGGTAAAACTGCCTATGGAACGCCATGAGATCAGCAGCGGTGATCCCTTGAATGGATTTCACTGAAGGGGAATTGGCTAAGGGGTAATCTCCGTAAACAGATTTTTTAAATTGCCGCTCCAATACAAAATCGGGTTTAGTCTCTGCATCTAGCAAGCCAGTGATTGATCGCTGTTTTTCACGCTCCACTATCTTCGTATCATAGGTTGGGGCACTCAGCATCCCAGCAGCCAATTGCACTGCGCGATCCCGTAAATCAGCTCTACTTAAACTGCGAATTCGCATAATCGCACGCTCACCACTTACGGACGTGCCAATATCGGCCCCTAAATCAGCTATTTCATCTGCAATTTGCGCTTCGCCCAATACGCCTTTTTCAGTGCGAACTCCATAGCTCATTAAATTTGCAGTCATTGACGCTAAACCACTTTTCCCGCTTGGGTCATAACGCTCACCAGCATCGATGCTAATTTCAATATCAACCATCGGCAGCGCCTTGGTTTGCACGAGATACGCTTGCGCACCCTTCACTGAATCTAAATGCTCGATCGGCAGAATGGCATAGGCACTCTGCATCAAGAACCCGAACGTGCAGACAGCCAATATCAACGATGGCTTCAGGGATAAGAGACGGCTCATCATTTCCCCTCCTGGTTCAAGACATCAGAAGTTTTCCTGAGTTGCGGATCAAGCACGGCAATTGTCAGCCCATCGTCAACTAAATATTTCTTAGCTACTGCCTGAACTTGCTCTGGAGTGATGGTCTGCATTTTTTCTAACATGGGGTCAATGTCACGCCAAGAAAATCCCGCCATTTCAATATTGCCAATTTCCATTGCTTGCCCGAATATCGAATCACGCTTATAGATTTGCTCTGAAAGAATGCGAACTTTAATTCGCTTAAGTTCAGACTCCAGAATGCCTTTTTCTACTAACTCATGGATGGCCTTCCGAATACTCATTTGGGCCTGGGCAACGGATTTTCCCTTAGCCACACTTGCACTAATCGTAAACAATTGAGGGCCACGCGAGATCATGTCATAGCCAACATCCACGTCATTGACCACTCGCTCTTGCTTGACCAAAGTTCTATTTAAACGAGCATTGTCATATCCGTCCAAAACTGCTGCCAACAACTCAAGGGCGTAAGGCTCTTGGTCAGATAGCTTGCCAGGCTCTAAGTGCGGAACCTTCCAGGCCATAGCGAATTGAGCGCTGTCCGCTGGAGCTTTCACTGCTACTTGTTTGATGCCTTTTTGCAAGGGCTCCACTTGTGGCTTGCGGACAGGTAATTCATGTGGGTGCGCCACCCCGTAATACTCTTGAACCATCTGACGGGTTTGCTCGGGATCAACATCTCCACTAATAACGACCACTGCATTATTAGGTGCATACCAACTCTGATACCACTGGCGAGCATCTTCAGCCTTCATATTCTGCAAATCATTCATCCACCCAATCACTGGATGGCGATAAGGTGAACTCATAAAAGCAGTCGCCATCAAAGACTCATCAAGCAAACTGTCCGGATTATCCTCAGTACGCAAGCGACGCTCCTCCATTACCACCTGAATTTCTTTCGAAAACTCCGCATCGTCAAAATTGAGATTGGACATTCTGTCGGCTTCCAATTTCATGACATCCTGCAATTTTGATTTTTCAACCTGCTGAAAAAACGCTGTGTAATCTCGCGTTGTGAAAGCATTTTCACGACCACCCAGAGCAGCCACCAATCGAGAAAACTCACCCGCTTTAACCAGATCTGTTCCCTTGAACATCATGTGCTCCAAAACGTGCGCTACTCCAGTGCGACCGTTTTTCTCATCCATTGATCCAGTGCGATACCAAACCATATGAGCAACCGTAGGAGCGCGATGATCTTCTTGGACGATTAGTTTCAGACCATTTGACAGGAGATACTCGTGCGTATCTGCAGCATCATTGGATGCTGCCCCCGCAAGAATCGGAACCAATAGCGTAAAAATGACGGAAAGTCGTAAAAAAATGGAACGCATCTGCAAGATCACGGCTTCTCCAGAATTTAATTGATAAGATGCAAGTTTTAAATTGTATCGATTATGTTTGGTCTCCGTAAAACCCTAGGATCTCTATTTAAATCCAATCAGACGGATGAAGCCTGGTTTGATTCGTTGGAAGAAACCCTCATTCAAAGTGATGTGGGCTTACCTACGACCGAGCAATTGATGAGCAAGCTGCGCAAAGCGGCAAAATCTGAGCACGCATCGAGCCCTGAAGCACTACAAACATTATTGATCCAGGAAGTGGCGAGTTTATTAAGTCCTTTAGAACCCCCAACCAATCCCTTATATAACCATCAAACCAAGCACCTCCCCGAAGTGTGGCTAGTGGTTGGCGTCAATGGTGCAGGTAAGACCACCACCATCGGCAAACTCTGTAAACTTTTCCGCG
>Ga0316230_1001322_pt1 | contig 26608 bp, 22 predicted proteins | sample TBH18025metaG_FD_206004 | JGI IMG/M metagenome (GOLD analysis project Ga0316230, IMG submission 206004) | Freshwater microbial communities from Trout Bog Lake, Wisconsin, USA - TBH18025 | ecosystem: Environmental > Aquatic > Freshwater > Lake > Hypolimnion/Profundal zone | place: USA: Wisconsin...
AAAGGTTTAGAAGCTGACTTATTCGTCCAACGTGGCGACATTACAAGTTCAGCAACTCAAGTAACAGGTTATACAGTAGGCTATTCCTACAAGTTCTAATCTGAGTCACACCCACAAACAACTAACCCCTCACTTCGGTGCAGGGGTTTTTTTATGTTCCGAAATATGGAACTGAAGCGCTCTATTTAACTTGTGAGAAAATTTTTCAGGTGTAATGCCTTGTTTTTCTTGCAAAGCAATCTCAGCTTTAAGTGCTTTTAGAAATCCTTCAGATAAGTTAAAGTTTTTAGGGTAGAACATGCGCTGTTCTTTCTTTATCATACCGTATTGTTCTAAGAGTTGCTGAAACTTCATATTAGTTAATATATTTATGTATATGCCCTATTTAAACAAGAAATATCCAAAGATTATACTTGATAAAGTAAAAATATGTTATAACATAGTATTACACCTATGAGTAAGGAAGAATATATCAAACTACAAGCTGTTGTTGCAGCTTTACAAGAAACTATTGAAGATCAAGAAAAGATTAACGAAATTCTTGATCTCTTAAGCAGTAATACTGTAGCTGTTGATGAAGCAGCTCAAGCAGAAGAAGCAGTAGATGCTTCTGAAGAAACTGGTAATGATGAAGAAGGCGAACCAAAGCCAAAACAGCAATACGTTATGCTCGTATCTGATACTAACAAGATCATCACTAAGGATTTAGTAGGTTGGGTACTGCAGATTCCAGAAGATGATGATGTAGCTACTGTTATTGACTCTATTAAGAACGGAGCATATAACTTTAATGCTTCTAAGAAGGGTCAAAAGTACCCAGTATCATCTATTGGTCAAGCTATTGCTAATGTACCAAACAAGTTCTTTAAGACAAATAATCTTAAGATTAAGACTAAAGAGCCTGTTCAGATTATCACTACTAATAACGTATTACCACGTTCTTAAGTTAGTGGTACAATCGCCGGTCCTGCGAGATCAGATCCAGGACCGTTTGGTGTATTAACAGGCAAGCCTTCATCTCCTACTGAATATATAGAAGGTGGAGGCACACCAACAGTAGATTCTCTACCGTCAAATCTAGCTTCAGAACCTATTGCTGTATCATTTGATACACCGATTACACTAGTAGCATAAAGATTAAACTCATTAGGTCCAGGTAATGTAATACCTTCAAATGCAGGCTTGTTCTTAAGAGTAAGAGGTATATTCTTAAATACGTGAGAGTGTGGTTGAGCTATTTGTAGTATACCACCACCAAAGGTGTTAAGGTTTATTAAGCCGCTATTAACACGTAAAGGTATAGTTACAGCTAATGTTTCATCGCCACCAGCAGTTTTGAGTGGTGGTAAAGCTACTACCATTGAACCTTCTACACTAGTACCTATTACACCCCAGCCAGAGGCTACTTCACCTGGTGCACCTTCTGGGTTAACTACAGGCCCGATAGCCATGATCTGTGTATTTTCAGTTACTTGGTATTCTATAGGCGCGGTAATGTGATTAACAAATAACTCACCTTCTACATAAGCACCACCACCAATAATAACGTTTTTAGATACACCTAAAGAACTATCAACTACAACTTGATTAGTTGGTATATTACTCTTTAATACAAGAGAATCACCACCAATAGTTACTAAGCTACCATTTACATTTACTTGTCCGTTAGCTGAGCCTACTGTAACTAAATCACCGGTCATTGTAACCGTACCACCTTGTAAGTTCATATTACCAGTGGTTTGAATCGTGGCACCACCTGTACCAGATTGCACTTTAAACCTACTCATTGCGAATATATCTAAGTTACCACCAGGCATATCTGGCACGTACAACTGTTTATAAACACCAAAGTTAGAAGATATAGGCTGAAATGCTCCGGAACCAATACTGTTAACTCCAGTAACAATACTCTGCCCCGTACCCGCTACTTCTGATAATATATCATAATAGTAAGCTGGGTTAGTATTTTGCGTTAAACCAACAGTTATTACTTTATGTTTTGTTACAAACTCAAAGCTATTACCACCAAAACCCATTTGAGTTTCAGCATCAGACATAGGGCCTATTAAAGCATTTAATGAAGATGAAATAGTAGAAGGATCAGCTGGTGTACCACTTACTCCAGCTAACTGTGCATATAAAGCGTTCCATTGTTCAGCTGCGTTGTTATTAAAGTTACCTACCTTCAGCCAATGATCACCTTGTACAATATAATCATTATCTCTACCCACAAAAGTACTATTATACCCGTTAACTGTCTCAAACTTATCAGCTAACGTTAGTAGTTGTAGATTTTTAGGATTAAATAAAGAGGTATACTTGTTGTTAAGTTCGTAGAACCCGCCACCAAAGTGAGTCACTTTATAAGACTCTCTATCAGTAGTGTTAATGATTTCAATAGCAGCACCGCGCTGGTTGACTACCATTTTGTTACGGAAAGTTACATTATCGTTGGTAGCTCCGCCATAACGTTTATCCTTATTTTCATAAGCACCTGGATAGTCTGGCCAAGCCCCATCTCCGTTTTTAAATATACTGCTAAAGTCTTCTTGACCGAAAGCAGCACCAATATAAACAGGGTTTAAGGGACTACCTTCTCTGAAAAATACCCATAAATGAGCGCCTACGTTAGGTATAGCGAATACACCTTTAGCTGAGTTAGAATAGGTAGAAGGTTTATAGTTATTAGAGAACTGATTAAACTGTTGAGCGTTTATCTTAGCAGTATTACCGAAAGCATCGCTTACTGGGTTAGATTCATATACAGCACCAGGTTTACCACCTTTATTTTCTGGATCTACTAGGTTGCCTGCAGAAGCATTAGGAAAGTTAGTACCAGGTTGTCCAAACATTACAGGAGCATCAGATACTGAGTTTGTATCTGAATAAGCATTATAGTAACCACCAGTAGATGAACCCCCTAATGGACCAGCATACTCAGCCCATGGCAACGAGTCCTGTAACTGAGGCATTATTTGACTTAAGTTCTCTCCATTAGGAGAACCTGGAAATGCAAACGTTTGATTTTGCTTTAACTGATTCCACTTATTATAAATGTTAGCATTAACATGCGGCACCCACACCTTAACTCTGCCTCTATGATCGGGGTCATTGTTTTGTACGCATATACCTAAATAAATACTGTTATATTTTTCCATTATGATTTTCCTGGGTTAGGTACTGTTGTATTTTGTAGTGTGGTTACAGATATTACTGAGGGGTTGCCAGCAGCATTAACTGTATTGCCTGGTATAATTATGGCCTTGTTATTGGTTAATCCACTGAGAGTGCTTGGACTTTGATATTGTAAACCGACTGTAGTACCACCAACATCTACAACCGCATTAAAGCTTTGGGGAGAAGCAGCTACACGACTAACTGTATTAACCACACTAGTTATTTGAGATGTTTCAGAGTTAATAGTGTTTTGTATACTTGCAACACCTTGCTGAGCAGCTGCTACAACTGCCTGAGCCTGAGTTATTGCAGATTTAGCAGCAGTAGCATATTGTGTTATTTGGCTAATAACATTTGTAATAGCTACTGGGTTAGGTATATTAAGACCTGTTAACTTACTAATAGAAGGTAATGTAATCTTAGGAATAAGACTCTTAATCTTTATAAGTGCTTCAGAGAGTAAACGCCCTGGTGTCTTGATAGCATCATTAATAGTGTTGACAGTAGAGTTAATGCCTTCTATTGCTTGGGTGGTGCTCCAAGCTGGTGGTGTTTGTAAGTTGCCGGTTAAGTTTGTGTTAAATGGTAACTTTACTGCAAGACTACCATACTTGCCTGCTAGCTGTACCTGTAACGAACCAGAAGACTGTTGATGTGCTAGTACTTGAGATAAAAATACAGCTTTAGACAATCCACCGACTTTAGGGAGATAACCATCTAAACCTGATTGTAAGTTATTTAAATCATTGTTTAGTTTATACAAACCACTAGCTAAACTTGACGGTATCTTAAAGTTTAAAGCAGGAGAAAACGGGTCATTACCGTATGAAGGACTGGTAGGGTCGGTAACTGTAGGGGTATAGGTTATAGTACCTACCGAATCTGAAAAGTTCTGATATACATTAGGATAGTTAGCGCTAATCTCCTGAGTAACTAATGGATGAGAGTAGAACATTGCCTGATCCCAATAACCGTTAAACCACTGAGGGCTTAAAGCTGATAACGGTTTAGTAATAGTGAATACCGGCTGTGGCGCTATTATAGCAATACACGGATCATTTAAATGTGTAAAGAAATCTATCTTTGAACCAATAGGGTTGGACGAAAAATTTGTACTATATTGTGCTCTAGCTATATTGTTTTCCTCTGGATAACCTTGAGCAGAATAACCAGGCACCAACGTCAACGTATTGTAGTAATCGTAGGTTTTTATTACTGTTGTTGGGTTTAATGCCATATTAATACTTAAGTTATATTACTCTTTATATCAATGTTATCGTTAGCGTGTACTCTAAGAGCGGTAACATCATTAATGTAGTTACCTTGTGTAAAACGGTGCACCACATTGCATATTAACCACTGTCCAAGTAACTTGTTAAAGAACTCATCTATTACACCGCCTTGCCCTTTTTCAATACTAATAAATGTGTTAGCCTCTCTAATAGGTACCCCAAGTGTGGTAAAACTTACAGATGTATTATAATACAAAGCAGATGCTAATAAAAAGTTTCTACCTTCAGCTAACTGACTTACTTTATCTGGACTATAAGAATAAACGTGATTAACAGCTAGAGTATCTGTTTTAGTCTTATTTAAAGTTATTAATGTATCTGGTGCAGAATACAACTTGAGCTTGTTTGCGTAGTTGTTCTTTACAAACGTTTTTACATTTTGTATGTCATTGCTTGCAAAGTCTACATTAAACAGTTTATTCTTTATATCATTACTATAACAAGGAGTGCTAATCATGTCTCGTGAACTGTCTATAGGAGACATATCTACAAAGTTTATATTCTTTATAACACTTGTAATAGGGCTGTTAAAGTTTGTGTTAGATGTATTAGAGTTAAAAGGCGATTGCGGTAAGTTAAACAAATACTCGTTTTGATCCACACCACCCTGCATAGACAAGGTTATGATTTCTCTTTGTAATGAACCAGCTGTTGGAATAGATATTCCTATACCATTTGAACTAGAGTTTACAGCTTGGTTAAATAAAGTAGTATATGAAATAAGCTTCCAGTTATTATCATAACGATTACGGGTAAGGATACAAGGGTCCTGGCCACCATCAGTACCAACAGGTGCACTTACATGCTTTTTTAACAAATAGTTTAAGTTATCATCTGCTGTCCAGTTTGAAGGAGAGCTATAAAATGTATTACTTGAACCTATATCCCACGTACTAGTAAATACAGGTGTAACATAGTTTGCTAAAGCAGTAGTTAACAAGTTTTTAATAGCATTACCAGTCTTAACATATTTTTGTGTATCAGATGCAGAGGCTGGTATTACGTTTGATGGTAATAGGTTATTTGTTGACCACTGCAGTGTAGTTTCACTTAGTACTTGCTGTTCAAACTCCCACAAATAAAGCTTTAACTGTTTAAGTTTTGTATTATCACCAGGTATCTCTTCTCTATCATATATTGCAAAAGCATAAGACATACCCCATACATTATAATCAACATTTGCATCAACTTGACCTAAAGTACTATCATTTACAATCTTAACAGTTATATAAACAACGTCTCTACCATCATTACGGAACTTGTAATACTGAGTTGGTAAAGCAGTAGATACTATTTTCTGTTCAAATACATTATCAGGGTTCTTTATTACTAAACTAGCTCTTTTATACCAAGTTCTACTATCTTCCTCAATATCTAAAGACACCATACTAGCCAGGTTCAGCTGAAACTTATTACCTTGCAAGTTATCAAAAATAATATCTATTTGATATTTTTGACCGTTATATAGCTTGGTATTGTTTTCAGAAGTGGGGATGTTTTGTACTGTTAGATTTGAAACTAGCATTATACCACTTGGTTTATTTGTTGTAATATGCTAGACACGTAACTTGGTGTTAGCACTTTTAAAACTGTACCTGCTTTTGGAAAGTTGATCGGGTTTTGTATATTATTAACACAGCATATAAGCCACCATAACTGCGGTGTGTTATAGCATTTTTGAGAAATAAGAGTCCACGGTAAGTTATCACTAGTAACTGTATAAGTGGTGTATGTACTCTGGTCTAAGTTATTTGGTATGTTTACTGTACTAATTAAGTTATAGAAAAAGTTCTGCTGAGTACCATAAACATTTTCACTATACACATTAAACAGGTTTTCAAAGTTAAGTAAACTTAAAGTAGGTAAAACCGATATATTGTTTTGTTTTAATGGTTCTGCGTTCATATTATAATCCTTGTATTCCTGTTCCTGGAGTAGGTTCAAATACGCTTACTTTAGAAATAGACTGATTAGCTGCATAATAGAACAGATTTTGTGAGTTCATAAACACGCTCTGTAGTTTTATTGTGACTTTATAAGCTTCTGGAATAATCTTCACGTTGCTATTAACAGCAGCATCTGAAACTGTTGAAACATTACCTGTAGTTATATCTACTAAACGAGTAGTACCTATGTTCTGTACTTTCATACTATCTATGTACGCAACAGGAAGGTACTTATAACCTGGTACAGTTACTGTGTACATGCAAGGCGGATCCATCAAGTTAATAGATCTTCTATTAGGTAAGTTCTGATAAGTTAAAGTAAAGAGAAAGTACCAGTTGTTGACAATATCTTGCACGCTTTCTGTATTAAACAAATAAAACGTTGTTGTAACTGAATCACCTTGTTCGCTAGGTGTAAAGATCTTAATCTTTTCTTTTGACACACCTGGCTCAGATAACATTAATATAGCATCGTTTATAGCAGTAGCGTCTTTTAAGCCTTCTTCAAGCCCTCCAGCAACTTTACCTGCAAGTGCTGAACCTAGCTTACCAAATGCTGCGTGTCCAGCGGCTTTAGCTGCATTAGTAATCAAAGCAGCGCCTTTACCCTCTTCAACCGCTGACCATGTACCTATACTGGTTGCTACCATGTTGTCTGGGCTTAAGTAAGGTAAAGTGTATGTAAACTTTGTTGGGTTACCCACATATAAACCTTTATATGGGTTATTAGCAGAAAAACCAAATAAACTTGTAAAATCTGTTGCTGTTGCAAGACCTGCACCTAATATTCCACCACCAGCCGCACCAGCAGTTGCACCTGCTACAGCACCTAAAGGACCGCCTGTTACTAACCCAGCTGCTGCACCACCAATTGCACCGATAGCTTGACCTGCATTTGCACCAAACGCTGCCCTTGCAACAGGATTAGTAGTATTTTGAGCTATACTCAGTTGTAAGGCTTGAGCAACACTCGAACTAGTAAGTTTAAACTCTGTTAACTCTATTTTCGGCACATAACTCTTTAATGCAGCTGAACCATTTAAAGCCCAAGCATATGTATCATGCACATTAAACGCTACTGGTTGATCTGGATTTCCTTGACTATCAGCATTTAATATAGGCGCACCACCTCTTGTGGGGGTAGAACAGGTTCTATAACCACCAAACCCTATTGGTGGTGGTGTAGAAGAAGGAGCTGTACCGCCTGGATTATAAACCGACATATATATACTTAAGTTGCGGCCCTTCTATTATACATCATATTATCGGTTTTAAGCCGTGAGTTAGTAATAGGATTTCCTGTAGCCTGTACATTAATAGTAGTACTTTGCGCGCTACCTATAGTGTTACTATTGCTTATGCTACTATTACTATTATTAGCTGTTGATGTATTGTTATTAGATAGCTTATTGCTAATCTCTTGCAAAGATTGATTAATAGTCTTTAACATATCACTAGAACTTTCTTTTATAGTTTCAGTCTTAGATATGGTTTCTAAAGCAGTAGAGTGAACAGCTGTTACATTAGTATTACTATTAGCTATATTTTCTGTAGCAGATTCCCCGCCTACGTTATTAGTAGTATTATTGGTTATACCGTTTGCAGGTCTTTGAGTTGGAGAGTCTCCAGTTACTTTACCACGACTATAACCCCTTATTTCACTATTCTTTAAGTTACTATTTGAAGTGATACTACCCTTAGAAGCAGGTGTAAATAGCTCAGGACCTCTTTCCCCTACGATTGCAGGCTGGTTTGCATCAATATCACCGCCATCAGCTAAAAATAAACCGCCTATAGTTTCAAATAGACCACCGAAGCCTTCTACAAAACTTGACAGACCGGAACCAGATTTACCTGCTTTAGCAACATCTGCAGCTGCACTTGGGGTGACTGGTTTTGGTTCTGAGGTAGGTAACGTCTCTGCTACTACTGGTTTTTGTTCTGGCGCTTCTTTTTCCTCTTCTTCTTTTTCGGTCTTATATGCAGTTTCTTTACTTACAAACTTTTTCGAACTCTTATCTCTATACTGAGTGACGCCTTTTTTGTTTATTACTTTTTCTACGCCAGGTGCAAGTTCTTTTTCTACAGGTGCAACCTCACCTGTACTTGCTTCAGCTTCATTTTCAGTCTCTTCTGGCTCACTGCTTAAAATGTCTTTAAGTATTTTACCGATTTTTACAATAAGATCATCATCAATATCTACAATATCGACTTTTATTGTTTTAGTTATATCTTCATTTACTTCATTACCTTCTTCGTCTTCTTCTATACCTTCTTCTTTTTCTTCTTCTTTGACTTTAGCTTGAGCTGCTTCTTCTTTGAGTTTTTCTTCTCTATCTTCTTCAAAGATAGTCTTTTCTTTATTTTTCTTTTCAACATCCGAAGCAGTTTTACTTAAAATGTTTTCTGGCTTAACTTCTCCAGCTATAAGCTTTTCAGCTTCATCTGGTGTGAGCCCAAGTTCTTTGAGTTGTTCAGCTTCTTTATCTTTTTCCGTTTTTTTCTCTAGTGCTTCTTTAGCAGCTTTATTCTTCTCGTATTCTTTAGCCTTTTCGTCTTTGTTATTCTTTGCAAACTCTTCCATAGTTTGCTTCTTTAAAACATCTCCAAAAACATTACCCTTACCGAGTGACACTAAAAGATTGCCTAATGGACCGCGATCAAACATGTCCATTTCATTAAAGTTGAACTGTTTGCCTACATTTTCTGCTTCAGCTTTTTTAGCTAAATAAGCTTTCCCTTCATCACTTTGTTCAAACTCTTTTATTTTTAAATCTAACCTACTTGCTTGAGCATTACGAGCAAACTCAGCACGTCTTTGATTTAAAGTGTCTCCTTTATTGCCTTCAGTGACAGGTAACTGAGCAGCTGCTTCATCTTTCTTTTCAGTACCTGCAGCTTTAGCCTTTTCCTTTTCCATTTGCAGACGAGTAGTATCGTTAGCTGCTAACTGTTTAAGAGCAGCCGCAGTTTCATCTGATTTTTTTAAAGAACTTTCAGTAATCGTTAAAAGCTTTTTATTATCTTCAACCACTTCCTGTAACTGACTATAATACAGTTCAGTTTGCTGTTGTTGTCCGTTTAACTCAGCTGAAAACTCTGTTAACTTTGTAGTTAAAGTGCTTTTATCTATTGCTTGACTAAGAGTATCAGGTAGTTTATTTAAAGCTGTAAGCAGCTTACCTTCTTCTAGAGCTTTCTTAATATTACTACCAATGCTCTTATTTAAGGTAGCGGATATCTGCTCTGGTAGGTTTTTTATAGAATCAGATACACCTTCAGTTTTTTCACCGAGGGCTTTTATTGATTCAGTTAAATCGGACATGAAAATACTTAGGGATCAAAGTATTTTTTACACTGTTAGTTTAAAAACAAATCCGATGTAATCGCAACAGCTACCTTAGTGTTAGGTTCAACTTCTATTTCAAGTATACTATTAATAGTGTTTGTAACCACACTAGCATACTCTTGTATTTCAAGAAGTGTATTAGCTGGTAAGCTTTCTATAACTGTTAAACGGTCTTTATATAGCAACTCTTCATAGTTTAGAGCTACACCGTTTATCCAGAGCTTTTTAATATACAAACAAATACCATTTAGTATTAAATCACCAGCAGCTTCATGTATAGTACGAGACTCGCTTTGTAGGTTCTCTCTTAACTGCTTTTCCATTAAATATTGCTCTGCTGCTAAAGGTACCCCTATCTCAATCTGTATGTTTTCTATTGTAACAGTCTTATTAGTAGGTACTGTAATGTTAGTTACTTGCTGTAAGCAATCATCGAGTGTGACATCGTAACCAGCTACATTTAACTTGGAACCTAAAGATGCCTTACGTAATGCAAGTAATACAATGACACGGTCTATTATGGTTAGTTTATCTACTACTTCTTGTTCTAAGCAGTTATCCTTAATAATAGTATAAGAAGTTAAAGTAAACTTTGTATTAAAAAGAATATTATCTTTAATACAGTTATAAAAACTCTTTTGCTGTTTAGCACTAAGAGGTTTAAACTTTACCGTTCTCTGTACAGCAGGTAAGAATACTTCTACAGAGTTTTTCTCTGATAAGCTATTAAGAGCTGCCAAAAAATCGTTTACATTAGCCATAAAAATACTTACCGGGAGATCTTAAAAGCCTAGCTCTGAGTTATTAGTAACTGGTAATCCGCCTGTAGATTGCTTGTTTTCTGCTTGTTGTGCATTAACCTTCTCTACATCTTGCATATAATACATCCAATATACTTGTAGTTCAACTGGAGTAATACTGTCTACATAATCCGCACTAAACCCTGCATGTCTCACAATGTTATAAAACGCTTTGTACACATTGTTTAAGTTTTCTGTAAACAGGAAAGATATTGTTTGTTGTAACGTGCTTGCCGTTATGTTACATGATAACCTTAATACAACGCTATTGTCTACCGGGCTTTTTACTGTTATAAAATCCAAAGCTTCGTATTTTTGTTCTAATACTTGTATATTTTGGTATAACATATTAGTTAGTTCTAATGGCAACTCTGTAACAATGTTTAACCTATCATTAAACGTTAAATCCTTAAAATCTACGCTTTGTTCTCCTATTTTAATAGTATCTATGTACGAGGCTAAGATATCAAATTTATCTTTGTTATTACTAAGGAAAACATACTCATCTCTTATTTTATAAGACGAGTAAGTTACAGTTACATCGTTATACTCAACAGTACCGGATTTATCGATCTTTTTTACCGATTCTATCAAGCTTTCAACGAGAATGGAAATAGTAAACCCGCCACCATCTGGCAACGTACATTTTAATCTCAAATCAGGACTTACACAATAGTTTCTTACAGTTAATAGTAGGGAGAGCTTATCTTCAAATGTTATATCCTTGCCTGCTACCTCTGGACATAAGTCCTCCAGTATAGAGTTGTATTGTTGTATGGTTTCTTTTTTGTCTACGTTATATAAACTTTTAACCAACTCTCTATACTGCTTGTAATAAAGCTCTTTTATCTGCGTTTCTAGCTTTTTGCTAGGCAGATAAGCATTTAACTTGAATGGCATTTATATTAAATTACTTCGTACGTGGAATATGTCCATGTAGTTCTAATACTACGCATTCCAGTGTTCTTAGTACTGCCATAACCTATATTTGCTGCTTCAACAGATAAAGGTACAGCACCTCTAAACTGAAACACTTTACGTAAGTCTAGATCTGCTTCTGGAGAAGTCTTGTTCAAGAAGTTTATAGTTACATCTGACTTAAAGTTTTGAGTACCACCGTTACGCGCAAATAAACCGAAATGAGAAGCAGCTATAATCCAAGGCCTTATTACGTAATCCACAAATGATACGTTTGTTTCGAGAAATGTTATCTCAAAGTTAGTTGTATCAGACCTACCATTTAAAACAGGAGCAGAAAGAAACCCACCTGCCAAGGATGAAGTATCTGCATGAGAGTAACCAGCACGAGAAGCTTTTACTGATTCTCCAGGTAGTGTTACTCCATTAGCAAAAAATATGTCATCATTTGTTAACGTAGTCCAGTACTGGTTATCAATGTTTATCTTATCAAGTATAGTATTGAGAGAACCATTAGCACCACCGTTATAGTTGTAACTTAAGTTGTCTAATATACCTGGTGTACCAATAGTGCCGTTTAAGTTAGAAAAAGAAACAATAAAGTTTGCCTCGACTGGTATATGAAAGTCAGGGTTAGAGAGTACATTTTGTAGAAACGTACTATTGTTCTTTACGTTAAGAGCCATTTATTTTATTGTTGATCACCAGGTAATAGTTCTGGTGTAGTACCTGTAGCATAGTTCCAGTTTTGATAACCGAACTTTACTTTAATCTCTTGTATCTTACCTGTACCATCTAAGCTGTAACCCACACTAGGAATATCAATAATAAACAAGCCGTTTATTTCGTAAGAAGTAACTGGGTTTAGTTGATCATCATAAACAGATATTAATGCGTAGTTATCTTCTGCATTAGGTATTGGGTTAAAGTTAGCTAGTTGAGTAGCTATGTTAGATGATTCAATACTGTTTAACGAGTTAGAAATATTATTTGAAGATGTTTCAACTAAACGTCTTTCTAGCCAGTACTTAAACTGAGAGTTACCATCCAAGTAGAAAGTAACATCCCAATCTTTGCTACTACCGAAATCTCTAGTACCTACTGAATGTACATCTACACCAAAGTACTTTACTGTGGTTATAGCTTTCTTCATGCTAGGTAATGAAAAATTTTTAATATAAAGCAAACTATCTTCCCCAGATATATCGAATGGTGTGCCGTTAATGACAAGATTATCTACCCTGGCCTGAAAATCTCTTGTAAACCCATACTTTTGTATAGAGTTGTAAAATGAAGTTAATGTTTGCTGTGAAGGCATATTAATACTTATAGTTAAGTTACGTCAAAATATTGAAAAGCTATTGTAACTGGCAACTTAGCTACTGTGCTACCATTGTCGGATATACTGTAATCCATGCTACCCACTTGAGTTGGGAAGGCACCATATAAGGTGTATGTAGATGCTGCTTCTTCTTCTGTTTCGCTTACTATTTGTAGCTTTATATTGCAGTAACCAAAACCAATACCGTCATTAGTACGAGAAGCAGCGTTAGTACTAATAGATCCTTTATCATAATAAGTGCTATTTGTTTGATTATCGTATAAAGCTTCGCTCCAACCTTCAAACATTTTTCTTATTAGTAGTTTATCATCAGAAAAGAAGTTTATCTTCCAGTTCTGTTTATCAGGAAACGTTGCTACTGTTGGTGCTACAAAGTCAAATGATTTGTATGGAACTGTGGTTGTAGCTATATTACGTGATGGTATATTAAGCGATTCAACATATAATAGGTAATTTTTATCGTAACCTACACCTGGATCGTTTGGTATATAATCTATGCTAGTTACCTTAAAATTGTACTTTTTACCGAAGCCAATCTTTTGTGCTTGGGAGTAAAAATCCGTTATACTAGGTAAATCAGCCATACTAATACTTAAGCTTTAAACAATAAAAAACCCGACTTTTCAGCCGGGTCATTTATAATAACTTTAAACTATTAAGTACCTACTACTGAATCTGTCCAGAAATGGTAAGCTAAGCTTGCAGTAAACTCTTGTACTTTACCAGTACCTGTAATGTCATACTTGATAGCACCTAAAGATTGTAGGTAAGCTCCGTAAAGGGTGTATGTATTAAGCACATTTAGCTTATCATCAATCTGATTAAGTTGAATAACGCTATTTGTACCTCTTACAGACAAGTCACCTGTACTTGTTTGATCATCGAATATTAAGCTTCTTTGCCATGTTTCGAGTTTATTACGAATCAAACCAGCTTTATCAGCACGGAAAGTAATATCCCACTTTTCACTGCCAGGATATGTTACTGTGCCAGGGAAGTTAAACTTTAACCCCATATATGTAGCGTTCTGATTTGTAATAGCTCTGTCAGGTAAGGTAGCAGTAGTAATATACACGAAGTCATCTTCATTAAATGTATTATTACCGATAGAGACAACACGAAGCATGTAATCCCTTGCGAAATCTCTTTGCTGCGCTACTCTGTAGAAGTCTTGTATTGTTTGTGACATATTAAATACTTATGTTAAGGTTATTGTAGTAACTCGTTGAAGTCTTGTGATGTCTTAGTGCAATAGAAGTTTATTAAGATAAACTCTGCTGTACGTACTGGCTTAATGTAGATGTCTACAACAAGCGAGTTATCATCAACAACACTTGGTGTATTGTTAGTTGAGTTACATACGATTAAGTAGTCGTAAATGCCTTGAGTATTCTTAGCTAGTTCAAACACTGGCTTAATAGTGCTTACTAAACGGTTTTGTGTAAACGTTGTGTTTGGTTCAAATACGAAATACTTTGAAGTATTTAATACTGATTTTTCTAAGAATAAGAATAAACGACGTACGTTAATACGATCAAATGCACTTGGTACTGCTAATAACGTCTTTTGACCGTATATAGAAACACCTTCATTTGGGAAGTTTACTACAGGGTTAATAGATGCTTTATAAAGCAGATCGCGTTGGCTTTGTTGTGGGTTAATCGCAATGTCTGTTACACCTGTAATAGCACCACGTGTTAAACCAGCAGGTGCACCCCAAGGATAAGCTACTGCATCGTTATTTGTATAAGCTGCTGCAGCGTATGCTGAGAATGGCATCCAGACTGGGTTATTTGTAAACTGATCGATTATTGATACCCAGTTTGCATAAGCAGCTGCATAACTTGTATTAATTGGCGTATAAAGGTTATTTAATGGCCAGTAAATGTTAGACGAGAAGTTAAGACTCTTATTGTTTAGAGTCTTAAAGTTTGTACCTTGTACAAATATACCACGTAGTGGGTCAGATATAAAGATACAATCCTTACGAATACTACCAGCAAGTTCAACGAACTGGTTAGTTACTTGTGACCAATACTGAACAACCGCATCTGGTTGATATGTACCGTTTGATAATGTTAAACCGCTAATACTATTAGTAATAGTAGAGTTAAACAATGTATCATCAAATATACCTGTTACATTTACGCCAGCGTAACCAGCAATAGTTGAAAGACCAGCATCGCAAATAACATCGATGTTATAAAGATCTTTATTAGCTACAGTGTTTATTACTGTTTCTAACTTACCAGCTACGTCACCGATTTGTTTGTTAGCTGTAGTGTTTAAGGAAGGAGCATATACACCTAATGGGAATAGAGCATCACCAGCTGCATAGCCTTCTAAGTTACTAAAGTTAGTTAGGATATAGTTAGCTAAGTCTGTTGTAAATACTCTTGCACACTTTGTAGCATTGCCGGATGAATCTAACCAACCTAAGTTGTTTGAAATATGTGGGTTGATTAATACTGAAATCTGAGTTGATGCATCGTTAACAACGTTCTGCATGAAATCGTTTACAGGTGCACCACCGTTTACGTCTTGTATTGTACGGTTTACATAGAATGAAGCAGCATACCCTTCTTGTAGAGTGTAGTTAAGAGCTAAAGGATTATTACCGAAAGGTGAAGTCTTAACTTTAAACAACGATAAGATACCTAAATCACTGAAACCACCTAGACCGAATGTCGAGATGTCATACGTAGGAATGTTTTCGACTGTTTGTGAAACGCTGCCAGTTTGATCTGTAAATACTGCACTTAACTCAAATGTTAAGCGGCTATTTGGTACTGGTACATATGAAGCAGCAACACCTAAACCAAGGTCTTGTGCAACACTGAATAGTTTTTGAGCTGCAGTAAAGTCAGTATTAGGATTGATGTTAGTATTATCAGCTAAGTTAAGATAATAACCTTCAAACTTTTCGTTGATAGTGGTTTGAGCTTCGTTAATAACGATCATACCAATACCAGTAGCAGATAAGCTAGTTAAGCCTGTAATAGCAGGGCAGGTACCGCCACCGTGAGATGACCAATATACACCGTTCTGTTTTAATGAAATGTAATCTTGTTGTGATAACTCAATAAGTGTTGGAGCACCAAAGAAATATGAAACTGCAGCAGATAATGCTGTAGGTGAACCATTAATAGAAGCATTAATCGAACCAGCTGCAGAAGCAAGTACTACTAATGAAGAAGCACTTAATGGTAATGGAGCGTAGTTAGTGGGAATAACTGGATAAACTAATGCGCTATATACATTTGAGTTATAACCATCGCCTAAACTTTCACCATAAGGTAAACGTACGACGCTTACTTGTGCGTTTGTACCTGCATTAAAAACTTGTTGTACGGAATAATAAAGATAACGTTCAGCGGCAGTTGTTGGAGTACCGAAAATATTTTGAAAATCTTGATTAGTTGTAAGATTTACGACTTCTGAAGCAGGACCTTGCGCGGCATACCCTACCATAAACACGCTTGTTCCGTTTGGCGTAGTAGATGTTTGCGATAGATCGACTTCGTTGATTTGTACCCCAGGTGATTGTATTTGACGTAAAGTAGCCATAATAGTATTTACTATTATTTAGGCTTTCTTTGAAAGGAAAACCCGTGGAATTAAAGTAATTCTGAGGTAAACTGACTGAATGAGAAGGTGAAAGAGGCTTCCATTTGCTCTGCGTCTCTATAGTTGTACGTTATTCCTGTCAGATTAGTAATAAAAGCTTTGCTATAGTTAAAACGGATTTTGTTATTATTGTATTCATCTAACCCGTAAACAGTAATATTGGTTTGATAAGGTTGTAAGTTTGCAGTACCTGAGTACAGTTCTGGGCTAGAAGGTAGAGTAGTGAGGTTATTCGGATCTAATAAGCCAGTTGTTGCACTGTTTATATAATCCAACCACTTCCAAAGCACCCACCAGTTATTAAAGCCGTTATCAACAGTAAAGTTCACTGTTATATCTTCATACTTCTCTCTTTTACCAGATGTAACATTTAAAGTCTGACCAGCAAACGGTAAAACTGTCGGGTTTATAGTAGTAACCGGTACAACAGTACCATAAACTGAGTATTGTAATGAGCTAAGAATAACGTTTTCGTTATCTCGAGCACTTTGATCAGTAACGTTAATACCTTTAAGAGCATCAGGTAAATCTAGTATTAACCTAAATTTATCTTTTCTACTTTTATTAAGAACTGCCTGTTGTGTAATTTGATCGTTCATTATTTTTTACCTTTATGTAGATAGTATTTTTTTACCGAAGGATCATAACCAAGCACAATACCTGAAGTACTTAAACCACGTGGTTCAGTTAATACCTTTTCAAAGTTCATATTATACCAACGTGCAATACTGCTAGCTATTTGAGGGGTGAGATATGTTTTACCTTTTTCTTTTTTCTTTAAGTTTTCAATCTCGTGAAAAGGGGTTTCCATCTCTCTATGTACAGCTGCCACGATGTTAACGTTTTTAGTATCAGTTTTAGTTAACTTTGAAGCACCGGCCGTCATACCTTGATCTCTACGACCTCTACTACCCTTTCCACCCTTCTCTATACCGAACATATTACTGAACATTTTAAACGTTTCGTGCTTTAAGGATAGCTCACTATCTTTTTTAGCCAACACACCCTTTATAAGTCTGTCTATATCCCCGGCGCGTCTTAACTCTTTAAACGCTAGGTTTTCCACTGAGAACTCACCAGCTCTCTCTAAACCAGCTGCGCGCGTCTTTAGTATCTTTTCTTTAGCTGTTTCTGCGCACTCTAAATCACAATCATTACTTAAAGCATGTTCAATAGTAGCACGCATTGCAGCTACTTTAGCAGCTACCTCTTCTTTATTGATAGGCTTAACTTTACTTGGTGCTACCAACCAGCTATCATTCTTTATAGAGTATATACCAGTAGCATAATGTTTTTCATTTTTATCTTGTACATATGCTTCAACGTCGTAGCTCTTAATCTTTATAGTATGAGAGCTATTCCAAACCGTCTTTTTAGCTTTAAAATAATCTTTAAGTAGATTCGTGTCTACGTCATAATCATTATAATCTGTTAATATGTGTAGATCAATATCACTATAAGGTGTGTAGTTGTAGTTAGCTAAAGAACCTGTAAACAGTATATCTTCAACATCTACATCTATTTCAATAAACTCTAAAAACGCTTCTGCAACTTCTAATAGCTTTTCCTTTACTTCAGGTCTAAGCTTACCATGCTCCCATATTTCTGGGTTAAGCTTATCATGGTATTCAAAAGTTAGTTTATTAGCAGCCGGTAACATGTATGCAAATATTTACATAATACCAGTCTATTTGAAACTTTAATCCGTCCAGGATATCATTTTTTGACTATCTGTTGGAATACCTATATAAGCGCATTTCCAGTCACCTTGAGCAAATAAATCTAAGTTAATCCATTCATCTTTTCGTTTTAGTATTTGCTTAGCAAAGTCATTCCAGTCTGTGTTTAAGAATAAAGGTTCTAATAATGCTTTTCTTTCGTTAATTTTATCGAAATCAAACTCATCATGTTCATAATGTATAACCTCTATACAGTTACCTTCTTTATCTGTATAGTCTACAGAAAAGTCTACACCCCATTTTGGTTTTAACTTAATAAGTTTATATATTTGAGAGTTCCATTGAGCCCAAGGTAATAGTTGCTCTAAAGCAGCACCAGAAAACCCTCTTCTCTCAAACAACAAGCTATGATTAAGGTTAGCACCTTCATACACTAGTTCCTCTTGTTTAAACCAAGGTCTTCTAATACAGTTTTGCGTTCTATAGTGTTCATCCAACGTTACTTTAGCTTCTTCTGCATAAGAAACTTCTAAATCAGTCATAACATATCCTTCTTGATCAAATAACTCTAAAAGCTCAGGACCGGGGTAAACCACCTGCCCACCCGCTGTAGGAAACTCTACAAACGCTCTTAAAGATTTTGTCCAGTAGTTATCCGCATTAAACTTGTTGTCAGTAAGAGTTAAACTATTCATCATATAGACTTATACGTATATTTTGAAATATCCATAGTAAGTATGTGTAATGGCAAAAGCTAAAAAAGATCAGGTATCATTTTACTTAGGTAATAAGAACTTACCTGTTCCGGAAACCAACTTTGAATGGACACCAGAAATGGTGGAAGACTTAGAGCGTGCACGCAAGTCTATATTACATTTTGCTCGTTTCTTTTACATTGTTAATCTAGACGAAGGCAAGCAACCGATTAAGCTTTATCCCTATCAAAAGCGCATATTAAAAGCACTGGTAGAAAACAGATTTAACGTTGTATTGGCTTCTAGACAGATCGGTAAAACGACTATCTTAACTATATTTGCATTGTGGATGGTTTGCTTTCATGATGACTTTCGAGTACTGTTAATTGCAAATAAAGAAACAACAGCTATTAACATTTTTAAACGTATTAGGTTAGCATATGAAATGTTACCCAACTATATGAAGCCTGGTGTAATAGAGTACGCTAAAACAGGTTTAGTACTAGCTAATGGTAGCTCTATTGGTATTAGCACTACAACGTCTGATGCTGCCAGAGGTGAGTCCATTAACTGTCTACTCATTGACGAAGCTGCATTTATTCCGCCTGAGTTTATGGACGATTTCTGGGAATCAGTATTTCCGGTTATTTCGTCTTCTAAAAAGTCAAAAATATTTATGCTATCAACACCTAATGGTGTGGGCAACTTATTTTTTAATACATACACAGATGCTGTAGCTGGAAAAAACGGTTGGCACAGTGAGAGAGTAGACTGGTGGGAGGTGCCTGGTAGAGATGAAGCATGGAAAGAAATGACTGCTAGAGCATTAGGTTCAGTGGAGGCTTTTAACCAAGAGTATGGTAATGAGTTTAGAGCGGCTGGTGAAAACTTATTTGATAAGGATCAGCTAGATGAGCTAATAACCAATGCACCCGAACCTATTCTTGTAGATGATGACGGTACATTTAAAATATACAAGGATCATATTGATGGACATTTCTATAGTATAGGGGTTGACGTCGGAGAGGGTATTGGTAGAGCTAACTCAGTTATACAAATAGTGGATGTAACAGATTTAACTAACATAGAACAAGTCGCTACGTACGCTAATAATAAACTAGACCCTTTTAACTTTGCTGGGAAGTTATTTGAAATAGCCGGTCAATGGGGTAATCCTCCATTACTAATAGAACGTAATAACTGCGGTGCATCAGTTATAGATGCTTTAGTTAATACCCATCAGTATCCTAATATAGTAAAGTACACTCCAAGTATGGGTACATTCACTGAAAAAGTAGAGAAGGATAACCGTTTAGGTGTGTATGCTCATACTAATAGTAAGTTTAACTCCATGTCTAACTTTAGATACTGGATGAACGTGTTAAGATGCCTTAAAATATATGACAAACCAACTATAGAGGAGTTTAAAACATATATACGTCAAGATAACGGCGTGTGGAAGAAACAATCAGACAAGTACCTAGATGATAGGGTAGAAGCTCTTATATGGGCAATGTTTATACTAGAACCTAAAGTAGTCGAACAGTTTTATGAAGTAACCCAGCAAGATGCTAATGGTAAACCGTTAAAGATGTTACCTAATAACTGGGACCCATTTGTAGTAAGCTTCCCAAAACCATCTGAAATGTATAGACGTCCGGGTAGTAAGGATGATAATAACAATATTACACCACATACCCCTGTTATATTTTCTAATCCAAAGAGCACTGGTAATAGTGATTTAGATGATTTGTTTGCTCAGGGCTGGAGATTGCCTCATGGTAGTCCAGCTGCTGGTATGATAGGCACTCGTTTCTACAGCCCATAAAAAAAGCCCTTATTGCTAAGGGCTTTGAAGTGTCTATGCCAGAAATATTATTGCTCGAAAGCGTTGCTCTGACCTTTGTCAACCTTTAAGTCGCCAGCTGTGTGAAGCTTGTGACCGTCTTTAAGGTGTGAAGATTCAGGAGCTTTTGCTACTGCACCGTCTTGACCTTTAGGACCGCCTTCAAATGAAGCTTTTCCTTTTTGTTTTAAGGAACCAACTTTATGAATCTTGTGACCGTCTTTAAGTTCTTCAGACTTTGCATTAACTAATGTATGTCCCATATCTTCTGCTTCAACATCTTCAGCGATTGGGGATTCTTCACCGTCTTCTTCGCCACCATGTGTGAAAGCTTGATCTTCGTCGCCTAAATCACCATGAGCTTTATCATAAGCTGTGTCCTTTTTGAGGAACTGTAGAAGTTTTTCAACCATCTCGATTGCTTCTTCATGAGTGCAGCACTCTTCTTCGCCGCCTACTTCAGGTTCAGCATCGATTTCTTCAGCGCCTGCATCAGCTGCTGGCTCTACTGGAGTCATTGCTTCTTCTTCTTCATTTACATTTTGGAAAGGACCAGCATTGATTGCGTCCTCGTACAATTTTTGGAATTTTGATTTTGGCATAGTAAAAGTTTGTTTATTATATTTAGGAGTTTTAGAAGCAGAATCTACGTTCTCTTCTATTTTTTCTTTCTCTTCATTCTTTTCTGCAGCTTTCATTTCTTCTTTTTCCATTTCGGTTTCTTCAACTGCATCTTGTTTATCTTTAGCTTCATCCTTCTTGAAACCACCAGCAGCTTTTGGACCGCTCTTTGGCCAAGGAGGAGTTACTTGTGAGCCACCTTCTTCTTTAACACCAGGACCACCACCAAGCGCGCTGCCTGGCTTTACCATCTTACCCTCTGTAGATTCAGAAAGGTACATGGACGTATCTGTATTAAGGATGTCCGGTTGTTTATTGCCCGACTCGATAATAGGTTGTTTAGCAGCAACTTCACTGAGTTGGCTATATAGATCACCTAAGTCGGATAAGTTCTTTATTTTGCTCATTATAATATTATTTAGTATATTAGCAATTAAATCTATTACTTTTGTAAATATTTTTATGTCAATAACTCAGTATTGTTATGATACCGGTCCATATATTGCTCCGGGTACAGGATATCCAGTAGGTACAAACGTACCTGGAGGCTATGAATGCGCGATTGGCCCTATACGCTATTTAGATGTAGCTAATAATGCTAGTCAAATCCAGTTATATCAAAACTATTGGGATGAACAAATAAAACAATACGGGCAAATAGTTAACTATTATATTAATGCATATACACTTTCTGGACAAGACTTTTTCTATGGTGAACAACCATTAGCCGGATTCTTACCGCCCGTACCTATAGTGATGGCAGTAACAGTTAATAATGATAGTGTTATATTAAGTAAGTTCGGTATTCAGGGTAATGCTGACGTTACAGCAATAATATCTATAAAGACGTTTACAAGTGTTTTATCTTCTAATCCATCCTTAAGCGGTGTAACAACACAATATACATGGGAACCTAAAGCAGGGGATCTTATAGAGTTAATAGAGTTTGGTTCAACTCGTCCTAATGGAAGATCAGGACAAATATTTGAAATAACTGAGCGTGTCGATCAAAGTGGTTCTGAAACAACCAATCAAATGATGGGCCACTATATATGGACAATAAGAGGTAAGCGTTATGATTACGACTTCGAACCTTATGCTCCTCGTGAAAACCTCAGTGACCAAGTTTATGATAATAAAGTCGATGGTCTTGTACCTCTCAACGCTGGAACCCCAGGTGCTGACGTGAGAGTTATTGAAACTAAACAATACGGTCAGAATATCGATAACTATACAAGAAACAACGTATACAACTATGGTGCAAATACAAATGCACCGCTTTCCGGATATAAAACATACAACGGTACAAACCCAACTGTTGGAAATCCAGATACTGGAGTTTATGGATCTTATGAAAGCAATGCTGTATTGGTTGATCTGTTAGGCGGTGGAGGTGTTAATAGCCCAGCCCCAAGCGCTCTTGGTGTCGATAATCTTCCTGATACATACCTCGGCTTTGAGAGCCCGAACAATTAAGTAATAGTATATGCCGGTCCCGTCATACCCTACTATTATATATACTACTGAGCTATCTTCGCTCTCCTCTGTACCGGTGGTTACGGCATATTCTGGCACTGGTTCAGTAGCGCAATATCCTACTATAGTATTTCCACACGAACTACCAACAGTAACATCTGCTAATGGTGGTGATTTACTTTTCTTAGAACAGAACAACGGTGACGGTACATATACTACATTATCTATTGCTGTATCATCAGTTTCATCTGTTGGACCTCAAGGACCGCAAGGTGCTGTTGGACCTCAAGGACCTACCGGTATATCGGGTTATTCTGGTGTAGGTACTTCTGGTTATTCTGGTCAATCTGGTTATAGCGGTATTTCAGGTTATTCAAGTTATTCTGGTTTTAGTGGTTTTAGTGGCTTTAGCGGTACTTCTGGTTGCTCAGGCTTTAGCGGTTCCGGCGTTTCCGGTTACTCCGGTATTGGTACCTCTGGTTACTCCGGTGAATCAGTTATTGGTTTAGTATTGTACCCAAGTAACGTTGGTGCTGATTTTCCTAGTGATGTCTATCTATTACCTGGACCACAAGATGCTCCAGAAACAGCAGATGATTCTGGTTACTTTAATGCTCGGTTAAACCCAGTACCAATATTAAACACAATAACACTTACAGGTTCTCCTAATAAGTCGTTAATCAATGCCGGTAACTGGTACTTTGATAGTTATTACTCAATGTCTGGTCCTCATGCATTGGATGAAGGTGTTAACACGTATTTAACTTATGTGGTGTGGTCAGTAGATCTTAGCGGTAACCAAAACATGTTGTTCTCGGTTACCAGCGATCCGTTAACAAGAACTCCTTCACCAACATTTTTAAGAACCCCATATTATATTAGTACCCCTATTGTACTAAACTTGACTGATCGTTTAGCGGTTACAGTATATGGGCAAACAACTGATACCTCTGAACCATCTGCAGGTGGTGGTATCGATATTACATATTGGTACTTAGGTACAGAACATTATAGTAGAATCGTAACTAATATTGCTTTAGGTTCTGACGGTACAGACGGTGCTTCAGGTTATTCCGGTATAAGCGGTTTTTCAGGCTTTAGCGGTTATAGTGGTTCTGGTACTTCAGGCTTCTCTGGTTATAGCGGCTATATAGGCTTTAGCGGCTACTCGGGCTATTCCGGTATAAGCGGTTATTCAGGTATTAGCGGTTGGTCTGGTTACATGGGTTACTCCGGTACTTCAGGCTTTTCTGGTTATAGTGGTACTGTAGGTTACTCTGGTACATCTGGTTATTCAGGCTTTACTGGTATTAGTGGTTATAGCGGCTTTAGTGGCATATCTGGTTTCTCCGGTCACAGCGGTTATACCGGTATATCAGGTTATTCCGGCTTTACAGGTTACTCTGGTTTCACTGGCGTATCTGGTTATAGCGGTACTAGCGGTTATACTGGTGTATCTGGCTACTCCGGCTTTACTGGTACAAGCGGTTTTTCTGGTTACTCTGGCTTTACAGGTACTTCAGGTTATTCTGGCTTTACAGGCTATTCAGGCTATAGCGGGTTTAGCGGTATATCAGGCTACTCCGGTTATACAGGTATAAGCGGGTACAGCGGCTTTACAGGTTACTCGGGTATATCTGGCTATAGCGGTTTTACTGGTATTAGCGGTTACTCTGGCTTTACAGGTTATTCCGGTTTTAGTGGTAGCGGTGTTTCAGGTTACTCAGGTTTTACCGGTTATTCAGGCTACAGCGGCTTTACAGGTTATTCTGGTTTTAGTGGTTCATCTGGTATTTCTGGCTGGTCTGGTACTTCCGGTTCACCTGCTGTCGGTATAGTTTATTATCCTTCTTCTTCTGCTTCAAACTTTAGCGTGTATTATGGTGTAATGTTTCAAACCCCGCAAACCGGTGCTGAAACTTTCTTCACATATACGCTAAGTGCTAATGAAGTAAATGCTGGGTTAGGTCAAATGGTTACTAACATTGGCGATCCAGGCGAGACCGCTATTAACCCAGGTACCTGGACGTTTAATACGTGGTACGCTTTAACAGGTGCAAATGCAGCAGCAACTTCAGCTATCTATTTAGTACATAGTGTATATGATAGAACACCTTGGGGTACAGAAGTACTCTTATTTTCTGCTACCGGTGCTTATTTAACAGCTACACCGTTTAACACTCCTTTACTACAATCTACTCAATACAATATATCTACTTCGTATAGCTTAGTTAGCGGAGTACTTGACAGATTAGTTTATCGTGTTTCGGCTAATACTGTTGCAAATGATAATGCTAAAATCGGTTTCTACTATTTAGGTACTCAACATTATAGTAATATCGTAACTGGTATATATGAAGGCGCGGTTGGTGCATCTGGTTTCTCTGGTTATTCAGGCTATTCTGGTGTAGGTACTTCTGGCTACTCTGGTACATCAGGCTTTACTGGTATCAGTGGTTATAGTGGTATTTCTGGCTACAGCGGTTTTACAGGTATTAGTGGTTACTCTGGTATTTCCGGTTACAGTGGTATATCTGGTTTCTCAGGTATTTCAGGTTTTACAGGTTATTCTGGTGTTACCGGTTTTAGCGGTACATCAGGTTATTCAGGCTTTAGCGGTACAAGCGGTTACAGCGGTGTATCTGGCTATTCTGGTATATCTGGCTACAGCGGTATTTCTGGCTATTCTGGCTTTACAGGTATTTCCGGCTACAGCGGTATAAGCGGGTTTAGTGGCTATAGCGGTACTGTAGGTTATTCTGGTACTTCAGGCTTTAGCGGTTATTCCGGTACAGTAGGTTATTCCGGTATATCTGGTTATAGTGGTTATTCTGGCGCAACTGGCGCCCAAGGCTACTCTGGTATATCTGGTTATAGTGGTTTTAGCGGCTTTAGTGGTTATTCCGGTTCAACTACAAATATTTCCAGTCAAAATATAACATACAGTAACAGCTTTAGTGCTGGACAAGTAGTAAGAATAGATTATAGTACTGGCAACTGGTACCTTGCTCAAGCAGATAGTGCTGAAGATGCTGAAGCTACCGGTGTTATTCAATCATCTAATGGTTATAGCTTCTATATTGTATATAACGGTTTAATAACTTTTGATAATACAGTATCGCCAATGACTCCAGGGGATTGTTTATTCCTTTCTCCTTATTTGGCTGGTGCTACAACTTCTTTAACTCCAAGCGCATTTGGAACGGTGTCAAAACCAATAATGCGCGCTATTACAAGCAACGTTGCTGTTGTTGTTAATGAACGTGGTATATTAAATACTGATGATTCTGTACTTGCACCTTCCGTCGTTGCAACAGAAGTTAATACACAAACTTATACAGCTTTAAACTCAGATTATTATATTGGTGTAAACTATCCAGGTCAAGCCACGATTACATTACCTACAGGCACCCCTGGTAAAACATATACCATTAAGGATATGTCAGGATTAGCTAATACAAACACAAATCTTATTACAATATCCGCAACGCCTACAGATAAGATTGATGGCAATAACTATGACGTTATAAACACCCCGTTTGAAACAATAACGGTCATATATTATAACGGATCATGGAATTTAGTTTAATCTCTGTCTTAAAACAACAGTAAAACATATAAGTAATAAACAATAACATACTACTATGGCAAATTCCTTCGTCTACACAGCAATTAGAGGTCAATCTGGTTTCTCCGGTTATAGCGGCATAGGGTACTCCGGTGCAGCTGGTGCAAGCGGTTATTCAGGCTGGAGCGGTATCTCTGGGTACTCAGGCTTTTCTGGTATTTCAGGCTATAGTGGTTTTTCAGGTATAAGTGGTTATAGTGGTATTTCGGGTT
>Ga0316230_1001328_pt1 | contig 26506 bp, 21 predicted proteins | sample TBH18025metaG_FD_206004 | JGI IMG/M metagenome (GOLD analysis project Ga0316230, IMG submission 206004) | Freshwater microbial communities from Trout Bog Lake, Wisconsin, USA - TBH18025 | ecosystem: Environmental > Aquatic > Freshwater > Lake > Hypolimnion/Profundal zone | place: USA: Wisconsin...
CACACTGCCGTAAAGGGCATGTCATTGATGTTCACTTCCTCGCGAATCTGTCCTTGAGCATCTACTTCTCTCATGGGTGGCTGTCCCTGAATCAGGATCGCATCACGGTTCAAGTTACAATCCATGGCGGACTGTTTCATGACGCGAGTGACTTGTCCAATCAGCACAGCCTTTTTGAATCCCACACGGTAGCTGTATAAATCAGCGGTTTCCCGATCATCCTCGGGCAGTGTTGCGACATACAAATAGACGGTGTTGTTTCGTTTCTCTTGGGGAAGGGCACAGTGGGACAGATAACGAATGGCACGTCCCAAAATCTGTTCCGTTTTGTTCAAATGAAACCATGAGTCGAGCAAATGAGTTTCGCGAACAAACCGCAAGTCCACACCTTCGGACGCAATCTGAGATCCGATGATGACTTTCATGACCATCCCTGTGGCATTTTCAAATGACCGCTGGGCCGTAATGGTCGCCTCGTTATGAGGAGAGAGCCCCCCATCACCTGTGAGCATTCCATAGTAGGCAGGGGAAAACGCATGGCTGGCTCCTGCGTGTTCTTTTTCCTTTCGAGAGCACGCGGCGCATTGGCGTCCTCCTGCGGCCTGAATGCCATCGATAAGAAGAGTGCTCTTCCGTCCATAGGGAGTATATCCATTGGCCTCCAATGCGAGGCAGAGGGGAATCGCACCTCCACTCACAAAGCGCGTATACAAAAAGATACACCCTTCAGAATTGCGAATGCGCTGAATCAATGCATCAAACTTAGGACTATACGATGCCAGCGCACCTACCGCAAGCCATGTGGGTGGCACTTTGGCACGATAACGCACTTCTCCGCCTGACATTTCGCGATCAAAGACACTGAGAAGAGCGCCCACATCGGTTCGACGCGAATAAGCCTCATACGTATCTCCTTGTGTTGATTCGGTGGCAGGAAAGACAATGTTTCCCGCATGAACAAGGCGCTCTAAATCGATGGTATTGAGTCCCTTTCCTGCGGAGAGAGCATCCATAAATACGCGAGTGGCCTGGAGTGCATGCCCTTGAAGAGGGACAGGGAAAAGGGGGAGACGTTGATAATAAGCGCGATCCTCTTCTACAATGGGTGTTCGTCGTGGATTGAGAAGGGGATAGCCCTGGAGCGGTGCGATCTGGGTAGGAAAGAGCCGAACAGGAAAAGAGAGGGGATTTTCTCCTCGCATAAAACTCACATATCGTTGGGCAATAAAGGATAGACGTGACGCCCCTTTGTCTAAGAGACGTCCATCTCGATCAAACAGATCTGCCTCTGTCAGCGTGGCCTTCTTATCATTCATGAGTAGGAGATTGAGCATGAACACGATTTCGCGGTAACTATTATACATGGGGGTGGCTGTCAGGGCGCAAAACTTCATTCCCTCGGAATACATTAATACGTCTCGCAGAAAAGGGGTCAGCAATTTTCCATCACGTGTATCTCCTTTTTCTGCTTTTCCTCCCACGTCCAAGAGAACATCATCCGAATCCTCTGCGACATCACGAAGATTATGGGCTTCATCCACGATCAACAGTTTTCCACTAAACGCGTTTCGGATCGCCCGTTTTTTGTAGATTTCATTTTGTTCATCGGATTTTCCTGGAATGCCCTTGATGAGGTCACGAATATAGTTCGCGAAGGAAATATAGGCGAAGACTTTGAAGCGTCGTTTGATCAGTTTGTTTACAGCCTTTACAATCACAGCAAGATTGCGCTCATAGAGCATATTCGTCAGCTTCAGATAGGTCGTTCCTGTACACTGTGCGGCAGTATTGGGTTCATTTCCGTGCCCGAGGATGACCTTAGAGGGATCAAAAATCGTTCGAAAGAATCCCTGTTGAATCGTAGGGGGCGCAATGAGAATCACTTGTTGATGGGGAAAATGTTCGAGCCATGCTTCCATGATTTGAACGGCAGCACAGGTTTTACCGACACCGACTCCATGATAGAGAAGGGCGGACATGTAGGGTGTTTTGGGAGACATGAAGTTCGCCACAAATCGCTGAACAGGAGTGACTTCAAAGGTAGTCTGGTCTTCACATGGATTGACACGTGGCTTCCATGTGGTTTGGAGAGATTCGGCAAATTCTCGTTTGGACAAGAGTTTCTGTAGGAATTCGGGATCCATAATATCGGGATAGGCGCCTGTTTCTTGTTCCCAGCGCGTCATGGCCTGAGAGGGAAATAGATCACGTCGTTGGAGTTCGGCGAGGATCGTATCACGCTCCGAAAAATCAGTGGCGAGGTCCCATCGGTCAAGTAGTTCGGGATCAGTGAGGGAGACAAGAGGGCCTGCTACAGGCGCCGCAGGAGCCGCCAAAGGCACAGGCACGCGTTGAGGACGTCGGATGGAGGGGCGAGGGACAGCGGACGCGGCGGCTGGCAATGCGGCTGGCAATGCGGCTGGCAATGCGGCTGGCAATGTGGCTGGCAATGCGGCTGGCAATGCGGCTGGCAATGCGGCTGGAAGAGCCTCCACGAATGGGAGAGGAGCCCCTGCTGTTTCAGGAGCCACTTGTCTAGGACGTCGAATGGAGGGACGAGACGAACGATCGAATGGGATCTGAATCGGAGGAAGATCCTCTGCCAGCGTATGTAACATGATAGGATCTTCTTCGGGCATTGCAGGCTTTTCCGCAGGCAAAGGAATAGACATCCGTGGTGAAAGGGGAGGAGACTCTACCGCTGCCACCGAAACAGGAGCTGCCACAGGAGCAGGAGCTGCCACAGGAGCAGGAGCTGCCACAGGAGCGGCCACCGAAACAGGAGCGGCCACCGAAACAGGAGCGGCCACAGGAGCAGGAGCTGCCACAGGAGCAGGAGCTGCCACAGGAGCAGGAGCTGCCACAGGAGCAGGAGCGGCCACAGGAGCAGAAGCTGCCACAGGAGCAGGAGCGGCCACCGATCTCGGGCGTGCGATGGGTTTCCGTATCACAGCCGACTGGACATCAGGCATAGAGGGCGCATCCAGAGAGACAGGAGCCATCAAATGGACCGCCATTGGTTGTGCCACAGAGACAGGGGCCGTCATTGGTTGTTCCACAGGGGCCGTCATTGGTTGTTCCACAGGGGCCGTTATTGGTTGTGCCACAGAGACGGGAGCCGCCAAAGGCGCAGCGAAAGGCGCAGCGACAGGTGAGCCCTCCTCGTCGCTGTCGTTTGCGAATGGATCTTTAAATACTTTTTTAAGGGGGGCGGCCATTCTATGTAGAACATCATAAATTAGAGAGAAGAATCATTCACACCTTTCGAGACATGGATCGATGAGAGTCCAATGTCGACACAGGATAGAAATTCCTCATAATGTTTCCCGCTTTGAGTAAAAGTTCCTGCTTTTCAATGTGATCCGGACGAATCTTTATCATTGCCTCCTCTAATGAGCACCATTTGATTTCCGAAATCTCACGTGTCATATGGGGATTATGTTCATTCATCTGAACTTCCACATGGGGATGGCAAATCGCAAAATAATATTTATGGCAATAATGAACCAAATTCGATCCAAAGAAGGTCTCTGACACCGACTGTGTATTATGAATGACCGAATAATCATAGCGATGGAGACCCGTCTCTTCTTGAAACTCGCGCATCGCACATCCCATATCGGTTTCATAGGGATTCCGCCGTCCCTTTGGAAATCCCCATTCGCACTCCGTCCAACTGGTCGGATAGCGCTCCATCAACTCAGGAATTCGATGGGACATTTGAGAGAAACGCTGTTCGGATGCGTGATATTCACTCTTATGAGATCGGACACCCGAGGTCCCTCCCCACATATGCTGCCACAGTTGCTCAAACGTCAAGGTGCGAAGAAGTTCATGCTCTTTCTGTGTCATGCCTTGTAAGAGTTTTCCCATGTATTCATCGTGATGAGGGTGATATTTTCCGCGTATGAATTCAACAAAGGCCATCGAGTCCTTTCGCTGAATCAGTAAGAATTGAAGGGTCTCCATGGGATTTCGAATGGAACACGAGGGAGAAAACAGGGCCTGCTGATGGGCATCGGACGGATATCGCATGGCGATGATTCCATAACTGGTGACGGGAGACAAACACGAACGAAAGACGTGACCTGGGAGGCCACAATTAGTACAGTGGGAGATACGGTGGAGACCATCCATGCTAGCCAACCACGCCGTTTTCTCTTTAGATATGCGCGCGCCTCGCGAGAGACCAAAGAACACACCGTGTAATAGAATGCAGTTTCCTCCGCGTGTATGGGGCCCCTTTTTTTGGCATACGATTCATTTGGTTGCCATTGGCTATCCGAAGAACCCCACCTATACGGATAAAAAATGCGCGAAGGACTTTTACGAATCTCTGGCCCACTTGCTTCCTTGCCCTGTTTGTCGCACCCACTATGCGGCCCACCTTGCCGCCCACCCTCTGACGCCCTTCCTTGATTCACGGACGGACCTGATTCAATGGACCGTCATGCTTCACAATGCGGTCAATAAGACGCTCGAGAAACAATTATGGACGCTGGACGAAGTGATGGTGTATTATGAACGTCTCGGTCGACGCGATCGCTCTCCCGTGTGGACACCTGAGGATATGGCCGAAGTAGATACGCGCTCGTTTCTCAAGGGGTTTATCACAGGAGGGATCCTGTTGTCTACGATGGGAGGGGTTCTCTATGCGCTGACGCAGTCACATGGGGGCACCTAAAGAGTCCCTACCCGCGTGAACACCACACGCCGCCCCCATCCGGTGCGCGCCACTGTTGTATAAAGATCGACGGATAGAATAGAATGGCCTCTCTCTACTCCCATGTGTTTCCATCGGACGTGCTCGATGCGATCCAGCAACTGCCCGAAGTCCTTGCTGCCAAAGCAACGATCGACGCCCGCCCTCACGGAATGGTCTATTTTACGATCCCCGTGACAGAGACCATTCGCACGACTCTTCAGGCAACCTTTGGCCTCGATCTGTCCGCTGTTCACTCGATTCCCATGCGATGGATCAAGGGAGACACGGCGCCCCATGTGGATGTCACCTCGGATGCGTTCGACTCCACGTATCTCCTGTATCTGAATGATAGCCCTGGTGAGCTTCTTTTCGGTGAGGAATCCTATCCGATTCAGGCCAATACGGCCTTTGTGTTCCAAGAGGGCCTCTCGCATGAGACCCGTCACACCGAACACGTCGCCCGCCTTCTTCTCGGTCCCATGAGCGAACAGGCGATCTCTGTGGGCGCCCCCTTAACCTATTATGCCTCGGAGGCCGACGCACTCGCCTATATCAATCAGCTCGGCTATTCAGGTTCTTTTACGGTGGGAGATGGCGGCCCGTTTGGAGGATATACGAGCTGGAGAATCGCGTCCAATAGTTCGGGATCGTCCCCGCAGAATCTCGTTTATGCGGATGGAAGCGTGCTGAATGCGGACGGGGCGTATTATTTGTATGCGTCTGCCCCTTGTTTTCTGGAGGGATCCACCATTCTCTGTCTGATCCATGGCGCGGAGACCTATGTCCCTGTAGAGGAACTTCGAAACGGAACGCTTGTAAAAACCAGTCTTCGTGGATGGAAGAAGGTGGTCGCGGTAGGAAAGGGGTCGATCCAGAATCCTGGAGATGACGCTCGCACGGAAGATCGCCTGTACCGATGCTCGCCCTCGAAGTATCCCGCGCTGACACAGGATCTGTATCTGACAGGATGCCATTCCATCCTTGAATTCCCCATTACGGACAAGCAAAAAGAGGATACGATTGCGCGCCTGGGAAAACTGTTTGTGACGGACAAGAAATACAGACTGATGGCGTGCGTGGATGAGCGCGCGGAGCCGTGGAATTCGGCGGGAACCTATTCCATTTACCATTTTGCACTAGAAAACGAAGATGATGGTATGAATGATGGTGTGTATGCGAATGGAGGACTGTTGGTCGAAACGTGTGCGATCCGAACACTGCTCCGCCGTTCGAATATGACGCTTCTGTAAGAGGGTGCGTTTTCTACCTATAAAAAGAGAGACCACTCGTAGAAATGGAAGATCACGCGCAACATAAAGAGCAAACGGACCCTGTCGTTATCGCAGACGATACAAAAAATAGAAACGCAAGAAAACAGAAAACACACAAAAAGCTAACTGCACAAGAACATTTTTATGCACGTATGCGTCTTCCCATTGGCACTTCTTCTATTAGCGTCCCTATCACAGAGGATGCCAGAAACGATATTGAACGGTATAAACTGGAACTCGACGAGCGTCATCGGAAGGGCATCTATTAATATGTGTTCATGTCCACATGTATCATATTCAGTATCATACATGTAGATCATCCCATTTATACCTCAAACCGCTCCATCCCCACCAAATGACGCAATTCATAAAAATGATGGGCAAACAATGGATGTGTTTTAATATAGGTGCGGATACGATTTCCAAATTCTGCTCCACGAACCACATCATGACGCATCATAGATAAATAGCGCACGGACCAGATCCTCACATATAAATCCATGTTCGGTTCTGGTAGTCCCCTATCAAATGACTGAATAATCGCATGACATACATTTTCACACTCTCTCCTATACCCCATATGGTAGTACTTCATGACAATGTGCCAGTACACATACACTAGATTGGTAACAGGGACGAGCGCATTGTGGAGTGTATCTTGATAGTCTCCATAGCCTCGTTGAATATCATCATAAAACTGATCGAGCACCTCGAGGTGCATGTACTCCTCATGATGACCATAGCCCTGTTGAATCGTATCATGAATCACCTCTTGGAGACGTTGAAGAATCGGACGCCCAATCCGTTCTGAACAGGTAAACAAGCATCCCACCGCCACCCATCGCGCCTGAGAGTAGTATTCTCTCTTATGCTCAGGCTGAATAAAGCGTTTTTCCTCCACATTCAGCACTTGTAAATGGAATTTATGTGTAATATGGTTCAACACATACAACAAACGACGACTCAATTGCCCATCGCGACAAATTTTTGACCCACCTGCTCCAAGTGAGCCGTCTATCCACCCGAACCTCGATGTCCCAAATGGATTTTTCGCCATCGTCTCTAACACACACGAAAATTTACTAAACACCACCACCGTGCTCTCCACCGAAATCCGCGCATCCCGTGTCGGCCAATAGACCTCACGATTCGCACGGATCTTCTCGGCAAATGGATACGCCCATAGGTCCTCCACTTCCATCAAGACGACCCGTGTGATGCTCTCCAGATGGTGGGAGCGCCGCCGTTCCACAATGTGATCATAGAGGGGCAGATTACAGTAGATCACAAGGTAGCACGGAACGGCCAAGAGCGCCTCCATGCCCAAGAGCGTATCCGCGAGACTTCGGCTGCCCGCATGATATTTCTGTAAGAGAAAACAGGCAGTGGTCAAGGTACAGTCCGGTAAGGTTGCCATATCGATCCTACACAGCGAAAGGGAGGGCTGTTTATGCTCGATTCAAAAACGAAAGGAAGTATCAGAGAATGGCAACTGCTGCGGCGGCTCCAAAGAACGCCACCGTTCTGAATCAGATTAAACGAATTGCCTCCCAGGGAAATTACCAGAGTACCTCCTCCTGGTGGAAACCCAAATCGGAAGAGTCCTCCGTATTCGGATCCCTGTTTGGAACGAAGAATGCCTCCAAAGGCGCAGCAAGTGCCACGGGCGCCACGGGTACCACAGGAACAACGGGTACCACAGGAACAACGGGCACCACGGGTGTCTTTGGACGTCTCTTTTCAACAAGCGCCGTGTCCAACGCCACGGGCGCAGCGGCAGCTGTCGTCGCAAATGGCACCAACGGGTTTTCGATCTCGCATATGATCGCCTATCTCTTTGCGATCCTCTGTGTCCTCTTGATCATCACCTTATTCGTCCATTTCTTCATCACACCCGTGTTTCGTCTTCGTCCTGGCACTCCGGGCCTCATTCCCGTTCCAGGGCTCGACGATGGAGTCCTCTACTGGTCTTCTTCCTCCACCCAACTTCCCAATGCGACCCTGCCCATTCGCAACCAATCCTATGGATATTCCCTTCATGTGGATATCTTCATTGAGAACCCACTCGTCTTTTCCAACAAGCCCCGCCTCCTGTTTCATCGTGGAGGAGTTCTCAAGGAAGCGCCCTCAGGAAAAACCCTCCTCGGCATTCTAGAGCGCTATAACGTGGCAGTCGCGTTAACGCCTGATACCAATGATCTACTTGTCTCTGTGTTGAATAAGAACCATGGAATGGAAACCAGCATCCTTCCGAATATCCCTGTTCAAACACCGTTTCGCCTAAGCATGGTGATCATGGAACAGGGGATGGAAGTCTATCTGAATGGGCACCTCATGCGCACACGAACCTTTGAATCGGCCCCCTTGGACATCACGGGCGACATTGTCCCTGTTCCAGGGATCGCCACCTTACGCCAACTGAAACTCTGGGGACGCGTGCTGAGCGCTTCGGAAATACGGGACGCCACTCCCGCTCTCACTACGGCGAACCAATTCAATCTTGGACCCATTCCGTCTTCCACTTCGTGTACCTCTTCGCTTCAGGATGCTGTTTCCTCGATCCCATCCATTTCGTCATTGCCCACTCTATCGTCTGCCATGTCTAGCGTATCATCTACCGTCTCCTCCCTGTCTGATTCTGCAACCGCCCCTACCGCTTCCGCCCCGTCCGTCCCTACCGCTTCCGCCGCTTCCGCCTCCTCGTAGGAATCCCCTCGGGAGAAGTAGAGAGAATGGAGATTCTTACCCTTTTGCTACAAGCGGTCGTTCTGGCCTGTATCATCTATGTGATCTATTGGATCGTCTATCGACCCGCAGGCCCACAGGATGTGCTACCCTCCCTCACTCCTCTGAGCACCAAGACCGACGTGATGTTGCCCGATGTCACACAAAAAACCGTTCTGGGACCCAGTGGATCCTCCGTCATGGGCTTCTTTTATCTCAAAGGCGGTGATCGCACCGCCCATCATGGCCAACGCTATCTTCCGCTGATTCAAGTGGAAAATAATTGGTGCCTGGAGTCCATGGTAGGATCGCACGAAAAGAATCATCGCACCACCCGTCTTCGAGTGAAAACCACGCAAGGAAGCGTGAAAGAGGAGATCATCGAACTTCCCCCGATTCCCATGCAGAAGTGGGTGTTTCTCGCCGTTCTTCGCGAGGGCCGTCGATTTGATGTCATCTATGATAGCCGAATCGTCGCCTCTCAGCGTCTTGTGAATTATCCCGTCATCATTAGCAGCCCCCTTTCCGTGGGACAGAAAGGTCTCGGCGGATCCGTAATTCATGTGGTCGTCCAGGGACAGCGCATGGCTCCCCATGACGTAGAGAAAATTCATTTGAGATATGTGGACAGCAATCATAACATCCTCGAAACCAATTCGATCGACATGAGTCTCCCGTTTCCTACGTTATCGGCACAGTGTCCTCCCGGTTTGCCGTGTCGTGCCCTCACCTCTCCCCCGAAGAATGGGATGAATCAGTGGAGCACCCCCTATGCCTAAACACATTCAGGAAGATTATCCTCGGCTCTGACAGATCATGAACGCCAACCAGGGATCGTTCAACCGCTCGAATGAACAGGGGCCTCTTCCTTATATGATCCCCTATTTGCTCGTCTTTGCGGGCCTTCTTGGAATCTATTATCTGTATCAGTATTTGTTTGGCCCGCGCATGGGCGCCCCCTCGACACTGAATGGCTCCACACGTTCGGCCACGGTCGATCCCAGTCAGCCCATCACGGTTCGCGCCGATCAACTTCCACGTCTCTTTGAAGGGGGAGAATTCACCATCTCTACCTGGATCTATGTGTCGAACTGGTCCTATCGATCAGGTCTGATGAAATCCATTTTGCGCGTGGGAGGGCCGCAATTTGATACCTTTCGAATCTATCTGGGAGGCCGAACACCGAAACTTCACATCCGATTTCACACGCATGAACAAGGGACACCGCACACGAACAGCGCAGACAACAATCTTTCGAAGGCCTCGCTTGCCCCATTATTCACGAATCTGTCCATGGACAGCCAGGTAGGCCACGCTCCCCTCTGCGATCTACCCGAGATTGATCTTCAGCGATGGGTTCATCTTGTCGTATCCGTGAATGCGAAGACGGTGGATGTCTATACGGATGGCAAGCTGGCCCGTTCCTGTGTCCTCCCCGCGCAATACAAAGTGGATGCGAGCGGATATTCGGCAAGCCTGTTGGACTACGGTGGTTTTGGCGGTCAGATCTCCACCACCACGATGTATGATAATGCCTTGAATCCCGAGTCCGTTCATACGCTCTACATGGCAGGACCTGAACCGATTACGTCGTTGGGGGGATGGTTGTCCTCGATGGTCTCTCCAGGTGTATCGCTCTCCATCACGACCTCCTAATCGGATCTCATGTGGTCTCTTTATAAAATAAATCATACAAACTAGTAAAAGGGATGAGCAACGCAAACCGCGGGAACAACGCAAGCAGCGCAGCCCCGAATCAGGCGCAACGAGTGAGCAGTGGGATTCAATCCGCCGTAACCAATGTGGTTCAATCGGATGTGATCACACAAGCACTCTACGCAGTGGTTCTTGTGGGATGCGTGTATCTCCTTCTCGTGTTCGTGGAGATGATGTCAAATTATATGAATCGACTCCATACGAATCGCACGGAGCTGATCCCGAATACATGTCCGACGGATGTGCGAACCAAAATCATTGCTCAGAATCCGAATGTGGCAGGATCCAAGCCGATCTCGCTATCGTCCAATGAGAGAAGCGGAATCGAATTTAGTTATTCGTTCTTTTTGAATGTGAATCCCTCGTCGTTCCGTCAGGAGAAGGGTCTTCTTCATGTGTTCCATAAAGGATATAGCTCACAGTTTCCCCTGTTGGCACCCGGCGTCTATCTGCGTTCGGATACGAATACTCTTCGTGTCTACATGAATACCTACCGCACATGGAACAATTATGTGGAAGTGGATAACTTTCCGATCTCGAAGTGGGTTCATGTGGTCATTAGCTGTAATGAGAACGCACTGGACATCTTGATCAATGGCAATCTGTCCAAGCGCTATTCATTTGACGGATTTACCCCGTATCAGAATGACCAGGATATCATTTGTTTCAGTCAGCGCCAATTGAAACTGGATCACTCTCATGTTCCTTCGGTGGATGAGCATGGCTTTCAGGTATATGGTGCGATGAAGGGCTATCTCAGTCGTTTGACCTATTTTAATTATGCGTTGTCGTATTCAGAGATTCAACAGTTGCTGTCGCAAGGACCCTCGACGGCGATGGATTCGGAGGTGATGGATTCCTCGGCTGCTCCGTATTTGGATGATACGTGGTGGACAAATCATAACTAGCGGGGGACACTGCCCGCCACAGGCGGGCGTTTCCCCCGTGCCCCCTCTCCATGGTGGAGACGTTCCGTCCCCATACCCCTCCATGGGGACACTTCGCGTCCCCATACCCCTCTCCAGAGGAGAGGGCGTGAATTCTACCTCATTGTTCACCGTGACCCCCAGTGGAGACGCAAGCGTCCCCACACCCCTCTCCCTAGGAAAGGATTGTTTACCGTGACCCCATTGTTCACCATGGTGGAGACGTTCCGTGTGCTTCACAAACACACCCCTCTCCCTAGGAAAGGATTGTTTACCGTGACCCCATTGTTCACCATGTCATAGTGTTAACCGTGTCTCATTGTCTATTGATCGTGTTTTCTCACACATCTATCCCTCGAATGGGTTATGTTTGTGAAGCCTGTTATGGGATAGCTCCTAGGGAGAGGGGTGTGGGGAAACGAAGTGTCCCCACCCACCATATTAAAGGATGTCGATACATACTAGTAACACCAATGCCAGGAGGGGGGTTGTTTTCTCTCGTCGCCTACGGAGCACAAAATGTTCTTCTGAGCGGCAATCCAGATTTCACCTATTTCTATAAAACATACAAGAAATATGCGCACTTTGCGGAAGAGTCTGTGACATTCGCCATGGATGGCCCCCAAGATCTCCTCTACGACCAGCCCGTCCAGGTGCGCTTTAAGCTCCAGCGTATTGCCGACCTGGTGCGCGACATCTATTTTGTCTTTGACCTACCCGATATTTATTCGAAATTTGTCCAGCTGCCCACCGCATCCGGCCGCACGTCTCAATACAATTTCGCATGGACACGATACATCGGTTGTCATATCATTCAGAACATGGCCTTTTTCATCGGTGGACAAAAAATCCAGGAATGCGGGGGGGACTATTTGATTGCCAAGGCGCAGTGCGATATGGATTCCCTTACCTATGAAAAATGGCGGGCGCTCGTGGGAGATGTGCCAGAACTGTATGATCCCGCAAATGGTCTTTATCATGGTGGCTCCGCAGGAGGCGGATATCCCACGGTGTATAACAATAATGGCCCATCAGGATCGACGACCACCCCGCCGAATGTGAATCGCCCTTCCATTGCGGGACGAACCATGTCCATTCCGCTCCCGTTCTGGTTTGCGGAATCCACCTTTGAGGCCCTTCCCCTTGTCGCGCTCCAGTATCATGAATGCGAAATTCAGATCACGCTCCGCCCCATTCGCGAACTCTATCGCGTCTTAGACATCAATGGGGTTCAAGTCGCGCCAGGGTATCAGTTCCACCCCTCTCCGATTCCCTCGCAGCCCGAGAATGTATACTATACGTCTGTATCCGATATTAGCGACGTGATCATCAGCCAATTTCTGACGGACATTGGAACTCCTGCCCCGCTTCTTCCATCATGGGCCTTTCAACCGCGCATTCAGATGACCTATGTCTATGTGACCGATGAGGAGCGTCTCCAGTTTTCCTCGGAGTCGCTGTCGTATCTGGTTCGACAAATTACGACCTATGAGTTTGATTCGATCACCTCACGACAACTCGTAGAATTGGACACTCATAATCCAGTCGAACGCATTTTGATTCTTCCGCGGCGTTCCGATACCACCACGTATCGAAATGAATTGTGGAATTTGACCAATTGGGTGAATCCCTCTCAGCCACCGTATCTCCCTCCTGGAGGAGGATGGCCCTCCAATGTTCAATACACGGACTCGTCTGGGCAGACCGTGTTGTATGGTCAGCGATCCATTGTTCGTTCCCTGTCGATCTTAGGAGATGGAAACCCGCTTCAAGAGGAGAAACCCATCACCTACTATACCCAGGTCGTTCCATGGAAATATTTGAAGGGTCTTCCCGACTCAGAGATGATTGTGTATCCCTTTGGATTGACCTCGCCGACACCTCAGCCCGATGGCAGCATCAACAGTAGCCGCATCAAATTGTTTCAAGTCGATCTCAATGTCTATCCTCTTCCCGCCAATAGTTTATATCAGTATGATATCACGATGTATGTGGAGAGTTTGAATTGGGTCACGATCACCTCTGGAATGGGAGGACTCAAATATGCCCTGTAAGCGGGATACGATGACCGTCACGTGACCGTTGCGAGCTCATAACAGATTCAATAAAATCCGTTGTGGCTATAGAATGTCAGAGGAGACAAAAGACCCCTCCCTCTTTCAGACCTTTCAGAACACAATCTCGTCTCATGTGAATCGTGCCACGGCCTATGTCACACAGAAGATACCACTATTGTCCAAAGGCACACGCAACAAAGAGAAGGCATCTACGGACTCCTTTGCGGATTCTCCTCCCGCTCCTGCTATGCCCGCTCCTGCTATGCCCGCTCCTGCTACGCCCAAAAACTACACAGTGATCGCCACGTCTCTCACCGATGTGGTGTCACAGCTTCAAGGACTCCCCACGGATTCCACCGGTCTTCGCGATGCGCTAACGAAAATCATTGCGATTCTTCAAGATGTAACGAACACGCTGCTCCAAGATGATCCAAGCGCCCGTGATCAGTCTCACGCCAGTGCGATCACGGGAGTCATTCAAAACCTCGAGAAGTTGTCGGCCGATTCCTCCACCACGGTGAACCCATCCAATGTGACCACGGTCACCGCCATTGCGATCACAACGCTGAATACGGTGGCCAGCACCATGACGCAAGTGAGTGTCTCGGGTATCTTCAATAAGATCGTCGACATCATCAAACAGGTGATCTATCCCCTTCTGATTCTGTATCTGGCCTCCCTTGTCTCCAATGAGATGATTGTCTATCCTGCTCCTGTTCGTCTTCTGTTTTTCCTGTTTGTTCTGGCCGTGTGCTCGCTTTTTTCTCCTGCCACGGTGATTCTTGTCTTTTATTATCTGATGAAAGCGGGATACAGTTACTATCGAAATCAATTGGAGGATCGTGAAGGAGATACGACACCCATACGCATCTATCCGCGACTCTTTGCGGTGCTCCCCCTTACGACGACTCCTGCAACTTCCCTTCTTGGACGATTGTTTAAGTATCCCTTCCATTATCCTAAGACGGAAGAGGATCGAAAGGAGTTAGAACGGACGGATGGGAAGGGGGCAAAGAGCATCATGGATGAATACATGGAGGCGTTAGAAGAATCGTTTCCCTATGGAGAAACAGTGAAAGGGGCGGAACCGTTTGCGGATCGCTATGCGACAGTGGAAAAGAATATGAAACGTCTCCATCAGGCTCCTGCTGCGCCTGCGAATGCTGCTGCGCCTGCGAATGCTGCTGCGAATGCTGCTGTGCCACCCCCTCTTCCTCCCACGATCGTCCCCACAAAGACGACAGCCCCTACGAACACTTCAAAGGCACTCCCTGCGACGATTGCTCCTGTGGCAAAGGCACTCCCTGCGACGATTGCTCCTGTGGCAAAGGCACTCCCTGCGACGATTGCTCCTGTGGCAAAGGCACTCCCTGCGGTGACAGCTCCTGTGAACACTTCAAAGACACTCCCTGCTATCTCTCCCAAGGAGCCCCTTCAACAAGGAGGCGCTCTCAAGACACGAAGCCCCACCTCAGGCGGATGGACATGGAATGGAATCTAAACCGCTCCCTCTCTACATACAGAAATGACGATCGTCGTATCGGTCGTCACTCCTACATATCAACGCCGTCGTTTTATCCCCGCCCTCCTGGAGGTCTATCGTCACCAGACCTTTCCCAAAGAGCAGATGGAATGGATCATATTGGATGATGGTCGCGACTCCGTGGAGGATCTGTTTCAAGAAGCCGCCAAGACGATTCCCCACCTGCGCTATCTCAGACAAGACGAAAAAATGCGCATCGGTGCCAAACGAAATCGCCTGAATCAAGAGGCACGCGGGTCGATCATTATCGCCATGGATGATGATGATTATTATCCCCCCGATCGAATTCAGTCGGTGGTCGATGCGTTTCAGAAGAATCCGCGGTGTGATCTGGCGGGTTCGTCTGAAATGTATTTCTATGAGATGAGCACCAAGCGTCTCTATTCCTCTGGCCCGTTTGGCCCCCGCCATGCGACGAATGGCACGATGGCATGGCGCAAACGCTATTCGGATCAGCATCGGTATGATGAGTATGTCACGCACGCAGAAGAAGCATCCTTTCTACAGAATTCTCCTATGATTCAACTGGATCCCAAAAAGACCATCCTTGTGATGTGCCATCGCGACAACACAGTAGAGAAGAATTCAACGGGACAGCATCCTACCTGGAAACGTCTTCCCTATCAACTAGAGGACCTCGTATCTAACGCATGGCTCCTCGCCTGGTATCAATCCTTCCACACCTAAAGCACAAGAGAATCCCTTATGATAAAGAGCATCCGCAGCAGGGCACCCCTCGCATATGGCGCTCTATGATACTCTCTCTGTCATCAATGATGTTTATCATCAATCCCTGCCTATCTTTGACCAGCCGTTGATTCCTATTCCTCGCATCCGTGGCACCCTGTTTCCGCATCAACATAACATGGTCCGCGCCATGCATCAGTATCGTGACAAAATGATTCATGGCTACATGGTGGGATCCACGATCCTTAATGGAAAAATAGGAATCGTCGCCGATCGTGCGGGAACGGGGAAGATGCGAAGTATCCTCACCTATGTGGCCTCGTATTCCTTTTATACGCATGGCACAATGACCTCCGAACTGTCACCTGCCTCCTCTACTTATTTTTTCTCACATGAGATGCGTCGTCATTCTACGACACGGTCTGTCCATCTGATCGTTGTCCCCCACCTACTGATTGAACAATGGAAAGCCGAAATCGTTCATCACACGATGCTCCCCTATGTTCTGATTGACAACAAACGCATGCTACGAAATGTGGTGGCCGCGGAGGACATGGTCGAGCGACAGCTCGTCATCACCACAAACAAATGCTTTAAAGCCGTTCAAGAGTATGCTACGGAGCATCAGATCGAATGGAATCAAGTCTTCATTGATGAGGCGTCCTCGATCTATTTGCCCGCGATGCCCGCCCCCCTTCATTTTCAATTTCTATGGCTCATCTCGAATGAATGGATCCCTCTCTTGTTTAAACAACCCGTGATCATGAAACAGAATTTGTATGCACTCAAGGATCGTGTTCTTCTTCATCCCGAAGCGGAACACTGGCTTCTTCAAGATCCTACGATTCCCTATGAACAAACGCTGGCCTCGTCCTCGTTCTTTAAAGACGTTCTCCCTTTTTTCCATCCCTATCGATCGCGAATGGTCTTGCGAAATGGTGTGGAATCTCTTACTACGAGCATGGGATTGCCCGAGATCGGCACCCGCACGATCACCTGTTGCCCCACCGTGTCTCTTGCGTCCCTGCGCAGTTTTCGAATGGTCACCCATCGGACTACCACGATTTCTCCTGAATCGGTTCCCCTTCTGTTTCACGCGCTCCATGTAGAACAACGAGAGTGGCAAGAGTATCGTGCCCATCAGCCGACGACCAAGCATGCGCTCATTCAACGCAAAGTGGAAGAGAATGAGTGTATGATTTGTTTGGATCACTGTGTTCACCCTACGTTTCTATCGTGCTGTCATCAGCTGTATTGTGGAGGATGCCTTCTCCAGCATGCGATCATGAGTCAACGCTGTCCTACGTGCCGTGAGCCGATTTCGGCGGCGAGTATGTGTATTGTTCGACCGATTCTCTATCATACCCCCCTGCGCAGCCGAAAAGAGGTCTGTCTCGATCTTCTTCGGATGACACCCGATGCCACATGGATCATTTACTCTGCGTTTGATAACATCTATTATCAGCTCATCGAGGAGATTCGCGCCCTTGGAATCCACGCGGAGCGTGTTGAGCACAATCTGTTCTCCATGAAGCGAACGATTCGCAATCTCCAAGAGGGTCGCACACGCGTGTTATTTGTGTCCAATATGGAATGGATTCGCGGATGGTCCCTTCCTATGATGACGCACTTGATTTTTTTCCACGAGTTACCCGTATACGAGATGCGGCAGATGTTGATCCACTCGGCACAACGGTTGGGGCGGACGGGGCCACTGACGGTGCTTCATCTTCAGTCGGAGATTCCACTTTGAGCACCCCTAGTCCCAATGTATCCAATCGTTTTCCTGTTTGATGGGAGGCCCACTGGGTCACACACCGAAATGGGATGTCATGTTCGTTGGCCACACGATTCATCTCTTTCCAGGCATTGAACAGCGCAGACTGTTTCGTTAGCACCTGGGTATATTGAAGATCCTGCGGCTCAGGGATGGGAGAGGGCTTCGCATAATGCTGGAGAGATTGATTGGGGTATTTGAGTTTGAGACGATACGACAGAGGGAGTAGATTCCAACACTGATGAAAGAACGCCCAAAAGTCCGCACGGTCACTCCATCGTATTTCCTCTAAGATCTCCTCATAGACTTCAAAGGGTGCGGGGTCAGGACCCGTGAGATACAGCGGAAGATTTTGATGAAACAGCAGCCCTGCCAGATTGGCATCTTTGGTTTCCAGATCGAGCTCATCATTGGTTCCCCAGTGTTCAAACAGGGTAAACCAGGCGGCACGAATGGCCACATGAATGGACCGATCGAGGAGCTCATCTTTTCCCTTCACTCCCGTGTGGAGCGTATCTTCATAGATCAGGCTCTGAGAGACTTTACGAATGTCTCCTAGCGAATACAACGAATCCGAGATCTCTTTTTTAAAATACTCGACCAATTTCTCTTTCTTGGGCATACTCACATAATGGACGCAGCAATATTTTAAGAGTTGCTGCATCACGCGTCCCTCTAGCACATTACAAATCAGAATCAACGGACAGTCGTCCGCAAAATTCCGCTTTGACTTTAAATAATCGAGGAGCTCTTGGAGACCGCCCTTTTCTCCTTGGGAGAGACCGTCCATTTCATCGAGGAGCACCACGCGCCCATTGGGTGTGGTGGGATGAATCCATTTGCTAACGCCTGTTTCCACGAGAAGAGGAAGAATGGTTTGGCGAAAACTGGATCCTGTTCGGGTGTGGCTCGCGTTGAATTCCTGAATCCAGAATCGTGCCTGAGCACACACACGGTAGACCATGGTTGTCTTTCCCACACCAGGAGGACCGATCAGAAGGAAGGCAGGATGGGATCGTTTGGCCAGCCATTGCCCCATAAGCGCCTCCATTTCAGGATGAAGACATGATGTTTCTTGTTCGGTGATACTGGTGCGCCCCATCTGGGTGGTCTTCTTGGGCATTCTTTACATCCTTCTTACTATGGAGGGGCGTGTGGGAGGGGCGTGTGATTTCTACCAACCAATGACATGGATCGTAGAGTATGATGCATCCAACGGGAATCGAACCCGTGACGACTCCTTGGAAGGGAGCCATTTTACCACTAAACTATGGATGCTGCTGTGAAGGTGTTTCTTCACAATGGAGCCGTAGATGTTTTTTTGGGAAATCAAACGCACATGCGCGCCTACACGGACGGCACAAGGCCTACACGGACGGCACAAGGCCTACACGGACGGCACAAGGCCTACACGGACGGCACAAGGCCTACACGGACGGCACAAGGCCTACACGGACGGCACAAGGCCTACACGGACGGCACGGGGCATCCCGCACTCGGTGCGCTAGAGGGAGGAAGGGTCGTTCCATCGGTCGACACACAGCTCTCTCCGTTCGTGATGCCCTCCCAGGTCAATCCCGCATTCAGGGCGTTGGAGCACCATTCCGCGGCCTTCTTCGCAGGATCGGAGGCGGCCGTTTTCAGAGAAAAGTAATAGCGATCCGAGGTGGGAGGTGCGCCTGAAGGAAAGACAGAGAGCGCTCCGTTCTTCGACACACCGATGGTATCAATACAGGTCTCTTGTTTGCTTCCATCGGGCATCACACGAGTATAGGCCGTAAGGAAGTCGGGACAGGTGTTGATCGTTGCGGGCCATGGACCCGTGGGGGGCGTAAAGGGGGAGGCATTGCTGAACCATTTGATTCCGTAGAGGATCATGAGGTAGAGCGATCCGAGTCCATAGAGAAGTGCGGCAGTCCCCTTTCCCAGGTTGTTGACATAATAGGCTCCGCCCGCAACAACCGCAATCGCCAGGATGATATAGATCGCCATATAGATGTTGAACATGTCTCTCTCTACTACAGGATCTTTCAAAAGTTCACATCCGCATGCTACGAAGTGCTACGAATTCCATCATGTGATCATACGAGTGATCATACGAAGAAACAAAGAAGCGAAGAAACAGCACACCGTAAGCCGATTTACATCTGGCCGCCGGCAACCACATAGGCCTGGAGGAGGACCTGCGGGCCCTTCACGCCCGCGACCGACACGGGGATGTAGAAGGTCAGGAAGTCCGTGTTGGCGTCAGGGATGTTCGATCCACCGAGGACGCCGAAGGACTGGCCCGCCGAGCCGCCCGCAAAGCCCTGCGCAGCGACAATGGCCGACGGGTTGATCAGCTGAACCTGACGGAAGTAGGCCGCGGGGTCCGAGGCGGCGCCCGAGCCGTACTGGGCATAGATGGTCTTGCCCATGTCGCGGAGGACAAGGCCCGTCGGGTTGGCGTTGGCCGCCAGGGCGATGGCCGCCTGGAGGGCCGCCGAGGCGACCTGGACGTAGCCAGGCGGGTAGTTGGCAACAATGTTCGACGCCGACGGGACGAGCTCAAAGACCATGGAGGACGAGTTAGCGATGATGTTGGCGGCGTTGTAATAGGAGGCGGAGACGGGGACCTGGCGAATGAAACGAGTGACGGACGACATGTTATATTCAGGACGTAGAAAAAAAACACGGAGGGCAGATAGAATGTCTTCCATAGCCGGTGCTCCCCTTCCTGATTTTCAACTCCCGTATACCAGCCACGCCCCAGGGGGTCAAAATGGCCGCGTGAACCTCCGTGGGGGATCGTCTACCGGTGTACCGGATGCGGCAGGCTTTCGTCACCCCACAGAAACCGAGGTCTCCTTTGCGGGCGATATGCTCCGGGGAAATTGGGAGCATACTCCGTTGTCAGACGCCTTTTTCACCCGTAAGAATGCCGAAAGCATTCAGCTGCGAATCAAGAGCGAGGTCTACCGTCTCAGTGGTCCCAAAAAGTATGTCATCGATGATCAAGATGTGGATGAGCTCAAAATGATCATGCGTGCCATGTATTTACAGTATGCCAAGAACAACCCGTTTCACCTCGAAGGCCAGATCCGAGAACTGAATGACATGGTGGTTCAATGGGCCGCTCCCCGTATTCTTTCCGAAATTCAGCAATACAATTACTACTTGAACGACATTTCTCACCTTCCTGTTCCCATGGAGCAACCCGTGAGCATGTCGAGCGCGGGAACGAAGTCCCTCCCTTTCCAACCGATGATGTAATGCTACATGATGATACACCAGTTCTCCGTAGGGTCATCGGCCTTTTCTATTCTCTTCGTGTTCTCCAGACATTCTGTGTTCGTATCCGAAGGGATCACCGTATGACCTTCCTGTGGAACACGAGGAGCAATAAAAACAAGAGACCCCTTCTGTGACTCTTGCCTTTCCATGTAGGCTCGACGTTCAGACATTTGACAGGCAAGATAATACACCTCTCCTAGCACATGCGTCATGTCTCTCTACTGTTTCGTATGATGGTTTCCTATGGCTATGCCTGCGGCTATGCCTATGGCTATGCCTATGGCTTCGCCACCGTCGGTCGGCGCTTTCGTGGCTTCACGGCGGGTTCCGAGGAGGCCACCGCCACCGACTCGGCGATGCGTGCGGCCGCCATCCGACCCCACGCCTGCTCCAACTCGGCCAGATCCGATAGCCATAACGACGAAGCGGTCTCTCCCTCGAGTCGCTCGATCTCCGCCTCTTTTTCGCGAATCTGACCATCCAATTCATCAATGGCGGATTGCTTGACGCGATCCATCCGCATCCGTAAGACATAGTCATACGATTCATAGGCATCCGATTTTTCCACGCACGATAAAGGGGGAATCGAACACGCCTGAAGCTGACTCACAATCTCTTCGTCCGTCTTCTTCTGAAGAATCAGACGTTCGTCCAATACCGCCTGAAGAAACCGCCGTTTCGCATCCAGTTCCACGTTTTGTGCCTGAAGAATGCCCAGGATCGCAAGGCGTCGCGCCTCATACAGCGGCAATCGTTGCTCCAGAAATGCCTCTAACAGATCACCAATCGTCCGATACTTGACAATGGTGTGACTCGCATCAAAGCACGTCATGTTTGTCGTCTTCCATGACGTGGTCAGTTTGAACTGCTTTTCAAACACCTCGGGGTGCTCTTTGATCGCCTCATAGCCCTCCTCCGTAAAGTAGAGCACGAAGCAGACATCCACATCATTGTAGAGATCATCGCATCCTTTGAAGCCGCAGGGCTCCACATCGCCCTTCGAAGACGACTGGCTCGCCGTTTCCGCCTTCTTGGCCTCTCGCTTCGCATCCTTGTTCCGTTTCTCCTCGACATCCAATCGCTCTTCCAAGAACGCCTTGTAATCCTTTGTCCATGTGCCCACGGGTAGTTCCGTAATCGTCACGGTATGCTTCTCATCGTCCAAGACATAGAGGCCCTTCGTGTGCCACGTCATGTCATCGATGCGGTGAATGGTGCCCTTGAAGCCGAACCACCACGGATCCTGCGGCCGACCCGCGAGCGTGTCCATGGATCCTTGAAGTCGATGACGAAGGAGACAGATGATGTCCTCGGGTTTGTGAGGGGGGATGTCCGTGGAGTAGCCCGTGCCAATTCCAATGGATCCGTTGATGGCAAGGAGGGGAACAACGGGAAGATAATACTCGGGCTCCACAAGATCTCCCTCATCTTCCAAGTGCTTCAGCAGACACGCATCCTCTTTGCGAAAGATATACCGCACAATGTCCTCCATATAGGTATGGATATAACGCGGAGAAGCAGCATCCTTTCCACCGAGAAGACGCGAGCCCATTTGTCCCATCGGGCGTAACAAGTTGATGTTGTTCGATCCCACAAACGTCTGGGCCATGCCGATGATCGTCCCATTGAGCGATGCCTCGCCGTGATGATAGGCGGCATGTTCCGAGACATATCCTGCCAGCTGGGCCACACGGATTTCTTCCTTGAGGTTTCGCTTGAAGCAACAGTAGATGATTTTGCGCTGAGACGGTTTGAGGCCATCCATGAGATGGGGCAGGGACCGAATGTTGTCCGCATGACTGAAGTGAATCAGCTCGGAATGAATGAAGTTGCTGTAGGTCGCCTTGTTAGCCTCTACATGAAGCATCTGATGCGGATCATAGTGCGCGAGCCATCGTTTGCGATCATCGGACTGTTTCTTGTGGAAGGCGAGAAGGAGCGACTCATCGGTCTTTTCATCACAGATATACTGAATCTCGTGAAGCGTCTTGAACCATTCGCGGGCTTCGGCGGGAGTCGAGGTGCCCAATCCTTTGTAGTGTTTGATCGACCATCCCGTCAGAGGGTTGGATGCGGCAGCTACACTGCTGGCAGCAGATGCCAGTCCCTCTTTCCACAAGAGGAACTCAGGAAGCGAGTAGAAGGACACGGTCTGTTTTCCCTTAGTAGCCTTGAGAATCGGCGTCAGCAAGGTACACATGAATCCCGCATGAAGAAGTCCAGGCCATTCGGTGTGAAACAGATTCATCAGAAGCCCCTTGATGTGTGATCCATCGTGATCTTGATCCGCCATGACCATGATACGTCCATAGCGAAGTTCCGAGGCGTCCTTGTAGGCCTTGCCCTGCTCCAGTCCCAAGATCTTTTTGATCGCGGTGAGCTCTTCATTCGCATTGAACTTCTGAACGGTGATGTCACGCACATTGAGAAGTTTACCACGAAGAGGGAAGACACCCCATCGTTCGCGCCCGACTTCCTTGAGACCCGAGATGGCTGAGGTGGCCGCTGAATCTCCCTCTGTCACAATCAAGGTGCATTCTCGAGATTTGCTCGTGCCCGCCCAGAGCGCATCTTCCAGTTTCGTCATGCCGCGAATGGTGGTTCGCTTCTTTCCGTCCGTCTTTTTCGCCTCGCGCATCGTCTTGGCGTCCAAGAGGAATTTGGCCTCTTCCATGAGCCCTAGTTTCACAAGGCCGTCCATGAGTTTTCCCGAATACTCGGGTCGAGAACCGAACTCCGCAGGCGGCGTCGTGAGATACTCCTTGCTTTGCGAGTCGAAGCTCGGGTTCACGATGGTGGAATTCAGAAACAGCACGACGGAGTTCTTGAGCTGTCCAGGTTTGATGTCCACCTTCTTCTTTTTAGCCACCTCGCAGAAGTCAGTCAGGATCTTTCTCGTGACGGATTCTACGTGCTTTCCACCTTTTTTGGTGTTCACACCGTTGACGAAGGACAAGTGTTTGTCTTCAGGCAGTTCCTCTTCGTCCGAATACAAGTGGCGCGCCAACACGACACCCATTTCCCAGCGCGGACCCGCCAGTTCGTAGGCGTATCCCGTTGCGCCATCTCGAAGGAAGAGTTTCATATACTTCTCAAAGGTGTTGGACGTAATCACAGCGCCATTCCAAGTGACTTTGACGTCTTTTCCCACAAGGGAGGCGAGCTCCACGACACGCGTGTGGAAGCAGGCGATCATGTCGCTCACAATACCTGTCTCATCAAATACGTCTGGGAAACGCGCACGATCAGGGACAAAGGTTGTTTTGACGGATCCTTTGGCAGCCCTGTAGGGTTTGATGATGGGCTTCTCCACTTGAAACATGTTGTTGTACCATGACTGGGTGTAGTGCTTTCCTGAGGAGGGTGTTTTGAGGTCAATTGTGAAGAGTTTGCTGAAAATATTCGTGCATTTGCTTCCATATCCCTGCTTACCCCCAACAATCTTGGCTTCGCTCTTATCATAATTGCTAGAGGTCAGAAGTTGACCGAAGATCATTTCAGGAATCATCACGCCATCCGCATTCTTCTCAATGGGAATTCCATCACCATCATTCTCTACCGAGATAATCGTATCGCCTTCTCCATTAGGCATCATCGTAACATCAATGTGTTTGATAGGAGTCATTCCCGCATTGATCGTGGAGCGGACGTATTCGTCCCGAGAATTGACGATGATCTCATCAAAGATCTTGAAAAGTCCTGGATTGAAGGCAAGAGAACGCCATACCATTTTACCATGGGTGGCATCATAGATCCAACGGGTTTCTTCATTCGTTTTGGTGCTTCCAATATACGTATCAGGAAGCTCCAGAATGTGTTGATGGTGCGTATGCTTTTTGTATTTTTGCGTGGGGCCTGCGGAAACAGCGGCCGTGGCACTAACAGCGGCCGTGGCACTAACAGCGGCCGTCGCGTTGGGAGTAGACATGGAAAGGAACGTGGAGAGGTATGCCTTCTCGGAGGACCATCCCATGGATCAATTTTTATCAAACAAGGGGATAGATGAAACGCACACGCACAAAACGAACGAAACGATCACGCGGTGGCGCACCGATGCCCCTTGCCTATTTTGGAGCGGCCCCTCAGATCGGCATGCCCGTCCCAGAAGGAGGTGATCTGTTACTCCCTTCAGGATCGGTCATCCGCCCTCGTATTGGTGGAGGCAGCAAGCGTAATAAGAAGGTGAAGAAGTCCAAGCGCACCAAAAAGCAGCGCGGAAAGCAACGCGGAAAGCAAAACGGAGGATTTGTCCCCACGATCATGGAGGGATTCTGTATGGCTGCCTCGAAATACATTACACCGATTGCGCTCTTTGCGGGATACAAGTGGATGACACGAACCCAGAAGAAGTGAGCGCTACGGCATAGGAGTAGTCTAAAGCCACGACGGAGAACTACAGACAATGAGCGTCACCCCGACCGCGCGTCCCAACGCCAATGGAAATCTCTTTGAGATCCGCACCGTCCAATCCGCCGCCTTTCGCACATTGATTGAAGCCCTGAAGGAGATTCTAACAGAGGCCAATCTAGAGTTTGATTCAACAGGAATGAAGGTGATTGATGTGGATGAGACTCATACGGTCCTGACCTTTCTTCGTCTTCATGCGGATCGGTTTGAGTATTTCTACTGTCCCGCAAAGTATGTCCTCGGCATCAACATGATTTATCTGTTCAAGCTGATCAAGACGTTGTCCAATAATGACAGCCTATCCCTTTTCCTTCCTGCGAGCAACCCGAACAAACTTGGGATTCGTGCGGAGAATGCGGAGAAAGGCACGACGAACACTTGGATGATGAAGTTATTTGATACAAACGTGGAGAACATTGAATTTCCAAACATTTCGTTTACGTCGATCATTCATATGCCGTCCACCGACTTTCAGAAGATCTGCCGCGATTTCAATGCGCTGGCGGAAAAACTGGAGATTACGAGTTCTAACTCGGATCTGATCTTTCGGTGTGTGGGCGATTTTGTAGATGGAGAAACGGTGATGATGTCCAATCAACAGAGCGGGATTGAAGTGGAGCGAAAGACAAATGAGATTGTCCAAGGGATGTTTGAATTGAAGTATTTGGTGTTGTTTACGAAGTGCACGAATCTGTGCACGAGCATTCAGATCTTTTTGAAGAATGACTATCCGTTGGTGTTGCGGTATATGGTGGCGAATTTGGGAGAGGTTCGGCTGGTGCTGGCGCCGCAGAAACAGAAGACGGATCTTCCTGGGCGCCCTGCGAAATAAGCGGGGGACACTACGTTTCCCCCGTGCCCCCTCTCCCGTGGAGACGCAAGGGTCCCCACATCCCTCTCCCGTGGGGACACTTCGTTTCCCCACACCCCTCTCCCTAGGAGCGGACACGTACCCTCTGTGGATACACGTAATCCACATTCCCTCCTCTGTAGGGACACATAACTCACCCTCTTCTCATAAAAAATAGGTAACATCTCTCGTATTCTATAAAAAATAGAACATGAGAGCAAGACATCTACTGGCCAGGTAGATGTGGTATATTCTTCTGCTCTGTGGGGATACGTAACCCACACCCTTCTATGGAGACGCAAGCGTCCCGATATCCCTCTCCCATAAAGATCGAGTACATGTCGCGCCCTCTCCTCAAGAAGGGGGTATGGGGGCGCGCAGTGCCCCCATAGAGGGGTGTGGGGACGCACGCAAGGCCCGAAGGGCCTGCGGTCCGTGTCCCCACTACATTTTCTTCTGAACAAACGGTGTATAGATGATATCGCTTTCACGAATACTGGAGAAGTGCGTCTGAAGCTGTGACGGAAGATGAAACTGCTGCGCATCCGTATTCCACACCTTGATGATATT
>Ga0316230_1001334_pt1 | contig 26359 bp, 17 predicted proteins | sample TBH18025metaG_FD_206004 | JGI IMG/M metagenome (GOLD analysis project Ga0316230, IMG submission 206004) | Freshwater microbial communities from Trout Bog Lake, Wisconsin, USA - TBH18025 | ecosystem: Environmental > Aquatic > Freshwater > Lake > Hypolimnion/Profundal zone | place: USA: Wisconsin...
GACGAGACGCGCCTCTCACGCATGCTGGTAGTGGGTTTCGCTCAAGTGGAAACCATCCTCCAGGGACTTCTTGAAGCGGAAAAGCGCATCGTCGACATGGAAGCCACGGCCGTAGAAGCCTGGCCGGAGCTCCCCTTGGTGCTGGCCGAAGCGGAAGGAGTGAAGGGTAACGTGAAGGTCCTCGTCGACCAGTACAAGGACCGTCTGGAGGTCAAACTGGCAAAGGACGGTCGGGGCAAGCAGTGGATGAAATGGCAACCCACCGCTAATCGTCAAATGATGAAACTGATGCTCGAAGCCTACGATGCGATTGAAGCGGCCGTTGGCAGTGAAAGCCACGGCAATGCGCCCGATGAAGGTGACGAATTCGCCTTCTAGTCGCCTGATCTGAAGCAGTGGCGGGCAGCTCTGTACGCCAGGGCTGCCTGCTTACCTGAGGTATCTATGAAATCCCACGTATGCCCCAAATGCCACCGGGACGACGCCCTCGGCGCAGTCTGGTACAACCATATTGGCCGCCCATGCCGCACCTGCCATGCGACAGGGCGTGTCGAGCATCCCGGACAAAAATTCCACCACGATGCGGAAACCGGTGAGGCCCTTCAGCCTCGTGATGGCCCACATGCACGTCTGCTGAACATGCTAGCTGCCGGCGAGCCGATGCCCTTCCGGGGCTACCCAGCCGCCTTCCTGCAGGCGGAATTTGGCGTCATCGGAATCCATGCCGCTCAGCTAGAGGCGAACTGCCACTCGGTAATGTCAAAGATCGGGGAATGGGCCAGAGAGCTTGAAAGCCAGGCCATGCCCATCTGCCTGGTTCCTATCACTAACGGCGCCCGCCTTGTGGGGATTCAGTGCCGTCCGTTGCCCTTGGGGAATTCTAAGCGGGTCGCGGCGGTCCAGGGATTTCGCACTGTCGGTGAGGCCGATGGCCTTCTCATCCCCCGCTACACCGGGCTGAATCCTTCCGCGGTACTGATACATGAAGGTCCTTGGGGTGCCATTGCCTGCCACAGCGATGCGATGGCTTATGGCAACACGGATATCTTCTCGGTCGCCGTCCTCAGCGCTAGCGTCGCAGCGAGCACCATCAAGTCGACCCTGGACCTCATCTTCCCCGGGGTCCCTCGGTTCAGCTTGTTTGACCAGGATCCGGCAGGTGTCCAAGCCCGCATCGAGACCCTTCACGTCGCCAAGCCCATCCTGGTAACCGGGGCCGGGCCCGGCAAGGACTACCGTGACCTGAACCAAGAGTTGCGGTTCGAGCGGCTTGTCGATGTGGTCGTCCGCGAACTTAAGAAGATGGGGGCCTGGTAATGGCAACACTCCCCCCTTCACCGCCCAAACCAGACCTTGACGCCATCCGAGCTGCCATCCGTAACCCAGCGGTCCCGCCCAAGTTGTCTCCCCTCATTGTCCAGGAGACCACCGCCTGGCGTGGGGTTCCTGCTCCCGTTGTTTTGTGGATTCTGGCCGGCCTCCTTGCCCGCCGGGAGGCTGGGTGTCTTGCTGGTCGCTCCAACGTCGGCAAGGGCTTCCTGGTCCTCCTCTTCATCTTCTCCGTCGCCACCGGACGGGACATGTTTGGCCGCAAGGGAACTGGGAAGCCCATGAAAACGGTCCTCATCGAGATGGAAGATTCCCCTGAAGAACTCCACCGCCGCATCAACCGGGGCCTCGACCTCATGCGCATGGACGAATCCTGGACCGACGCGGATGAGGCCACTTTCTGGGAAAACCTCACCATCGTCACCCCGAACTGGGATTCGACGGAGGCGAAGACTCTGCCCTCCATGATGCTCACCATTAAGAGCCTGCTCGCCGACCTGACCAAGGACGGCGCCGAGATTGGCCTTATGGTCCTGGATACCTTCGCGGCCTTGAGTGGAGGTGATGAAAACAGCGTCGAGGCCCAGCGGGACATGCTCGCCTGCCTCTACCACCTCCGCGACCTGACCGGGGCCTGCGTCCTTGCCGTCCACCACCTCCGGAAGCCAGGATATAGCGGTAAGGCACCCGGGCTTGGAGACCGCCTCAACTTCGACTATGTCCGCGGCAGTTCAGCCATCGTCGCGGCCTTTCGGTTTCTAGTCCAGATCGAGGCGCTCACCCCAGCAGAAGCCGTCGGGATTGGCCTGGAGGAAGAAAAGGCCCAGCTTGGCAGGTACGCTGTGCTGGCAACCACTAAGGTTGTCAGCGGCTCCAAGGGGGACTGGGTGTTGCTGGTACAGGTCGAGGGCCCCGGCGGCGGCTTCTGGACCATCCACCCCAAGAGCGAGGAGCTGTGTGCCCAGCTCCGTGGTTCGGGAGCGGCCCAGTCCCTGTCGCAGGACGAAGCGGTTCTCCTCTCCATTTCCGACGGCGTTACCAACCGCACGAAATTGAAGGAAATCCATTGGCCCGACCTCACCAACATGAGGGCGGAGATGGCGCTGAAGGGTGTTCTTCAACGCCTCCGAGGACCGCGCCATCTGTGGGTTCAGCCCGGGAAATCGATGACCTTGACTGAAGCCGGGCGGATGAAAGTCCAGCAACTCCGCGACGCACGGAACAGGGCCAAGAACGAGGGGAAAACGCACGAGGACGATTCCGATGATGACCTTGATACATAAGGACTTTCCTATGGAACCACTTGTTCGGTCCTTGTTCCGTTGCCCTGGAACGATGCTGCCGTCCGGGCCTCCACAAGAGGCCAGACGCCTCGGCATCTGCGAAGGGAACAAAGGAACAACCCCTTTAGGGAGTTCCGATTTCTGTGCCGTCCTGCCCGCGCCCCGAGCTTCCTGCCAGCGATGGCGGAGCCACGTTTTCTTCTTCACACCCATTTCCTTGAGGATTCAATGACTCTTCATTTCCCCACCCACTCTCTTGAAATCCGTACCGGCGACCTCATCTACCCTCTACGTGAGCCCCAGCACCGCCATCATCCAGAACCGCCAAAGTTCACGATGATCTTCGAGAAAACCATGGCAGGCTCGCCCGCCCAGTTCGACGCCTTCCCGACAGCGGTCCGAGCAGAGGTTCAGGATCTTCTGATGGCTGGCGGGCGCCGCCCATATACCCACCAGGCGGAGACGTCCAACCTGTTCCTGACTGAGGGGAAAAACGTCGCCCTCATCACGCCTACCGCCAGTGGGAAGACGGTCTCCTTTCTCGCCCCGACCCTTACAACACTACTGGAAAACCCTTCCAGCACGGCCCTGATGCTCTACCCCATGAACGCCCTGGCTGCGGACCAGCTCAAGGTGCTTCAGAGCATCGGCTTCAAGGAGGGTGACAGTGGCCTCTTCGAGCTGCCCATCGGCGGCACAGTAATCCGCGCCGGAATCCTCACAGGAGAGACGTCCGCCAAGTCTCGTACCCCGGTCCGGAAGGCAGCCAACCTCCTCATCACCAACCACGTGGCCCTCCACCATGCCCTGCTCGCTCAGGCTTGGCGGCAGTACAAAGATGGATCCGGCTGGAGTCGCTTCCTGACTGCCCTGAAGGTTATCGTCCTGGACGAGGGCCATTCCTACAATGGCGTCCAGGGCACCAATGCTGCCCTCACCTTCCGCAGGCTCTCCTCGCTGGTTTACAAGCTCTCCGGCCTGAATCCGCAAGTGCTTATGGCTTCCGCAACGATCGGCAACCCTCTCGAACATGCCCAGAACCTCACCGGCCTGGATAACTGGGCCCTGGTCGACCAGTCAGGCGCCGCCTCCCAGAACCGGGACCTCTTCATCGTTCAGCCAGACCTGCATCCCAGTGGACGCGGACTGTGGCCCGCGAGCCTGGTCGCGCATGACATTGCTATGGAGGAAGTGCGGCACCACCGGAAGGTGCTGATCTTCTGCGCGTCCCGCAACACCACCGAGAAGATGGCGGACCGGCTGAATGAAAAGCTGGGAAGGGCAGCAGCCATCCCCTACCACGCTGGAATCCCAGTAGAGGACAAGCGTGCCTTCCTGGCCCAGATCCTCGCTGGCCAGGCCGAGATCGTCTGCACAACCTCTGCCCTTGAACTGGGTGTAGACATTGGCAGCATGAACACCGTCATCCTCGTCGGCCACCCGGGAGACAATGCCTCATTCAACCAGCGGGCGGGGCGCGTGGGGCGGACTTCCCCAGGCCGCGTATTCCTCGTCCTGGACGAAGGCCAGCACCCGCTGAACATCTACCTGTGCGGAAACCCGGAGGCTCTGTTCTGGCCCCCAGAGTGCCGGACTATCTACCCCCTGAACAAGATCATCGCCACTCGCCACGCGGCCTGCTCCTTCCTGGAGACCAAGGACGCGAGCCTGGTCCACAAGGCCTTCCCCAATGTGCTGGACGAGGAGGTCCAGGCAGGCATTGCAGATAAGCCATACGAACGCATCGCGATGGTTGGCCTTGGCAACTTCGGTCACTTCAAGGCATTGGATCCCGCAGGCAAGGTCATTCAGGAGCTTGGAGGTGAGACTGCTCTGCTCTATTGGCACCTGCATGCCGCCATCCGTAATGTCAAAGGGCAATTCTACGCTGTGGAAAAGGTGGACCTCAAGCAGCAGAAGGTGCTCACCACCAGCATGGGGGACAACTGCCGCACCCATACCACACCCAGAATCCAGACCGAGAAGACCGCCATCCCCGGGACGCTGGCAGTACTAACCGACCTGTCCATCGCGGGCATCGTCGGGGCATTGGCCGGCGAGTTCGATGTCAGCAGGAGCACCGTGGCCTACACGACAACCTCCGAGGGCGACCCCAAGGAGGGCCCTTACCAGGCAGAGATCCACACCCTGGAGTTCGATGAAATAAATCCCCCCATCGTTATTCGGACCAGAGGTGTCCAGTTCGCCCTGAAGATTGACCACCCTCTCTCCCAGAGCATGTTGGAGACAACAGAAGGCATCGAGACCGTGCAGGATGCCCTGGGCCTCGCCGTGCCCCTCCTGGTGCAGGCTAGGGCCCAAGACGTGCCCGTTGAGATTGCCATTGATGGGGACCTGGTCACCCTCTTCGTCTTCGACATGGCCGAGGGTGGCATGGGCTGGGCTGAGCAGCTCGCCCCCAGACTAGATCGTTGGCTGATCGCCGCCGGCATGGCCCTCCTGAACTGCTCCTGCCAGATGAAGGGATGCCCACGGTGCAGCCTCAGCAAGACCCGGGGAGAGAAGCGCAAGCGCCTGGCCGAGGCGTTAATCAATGCCGGAAAACCCTCCGCCTAGGAACTCCCACCGTGTGTTGCATGACCACAAACCTCCACATCCTGCAAATTTCAATTGATCCAAGGAGAACCAACATGACCAAACAAAACTCGACGAGGAACAACACCCATGGCCATAGCGCCGCAGAGGACCCCAAGGACGATTCAGGATTTTGGGACTTGGTCATGCGTGCTATCGACGGGGAGATTCCGACCTATTTCGGTCAAGTCCCGCTGAGGCTGATCCGCCCCTTTGATCCGACGTTTCATCCAAGTTCGCATCCGCACAGGGAGAAACTAATGCAAGAAGCAGCCGATGACATCCTGGCGGCAAAATACCCGATTGTATGGCTGTATCCGCAGGGAGGGATGTTCATCCTTTCCATCGGCTACGAGGCCTATGAAGCCTATAGGCTGACCAATCAAACGTATGTCCCCAGCTTCATCTTCGGTGATGCCTCCGCCCCCGAGGTCTTCCTGGTTGAGCAAGAACCGATGCACCCGAGGGACGTACAGGATTCAATTGAGGCAGGTGGGCTTTGGGCTGTGGAAGATGTGCATTGAACGGAAAGCGGCACGGATCTCCCGGCCGGAGGCAAAGCCTCCCTGAAGGGTTCCTTCCGCATGAAGGAATGCCCCAGGTGTATCCTCAGCGAGACCTGGGAGGGAAGCCCATAGGCGTTGATTGCCGAGAGCATGTAGTCCAAACTAATTTGAAGGCAATTCTTAACTGGCCTTAGAAGAAAATGTCAACGCAGCTCTACCGTACAGCCTGAGTTTTTCAAGGTTACCGGCATCGGCAGCCTCAACAAGAACTTCTCCAATAACCTTAGGATCCTTTGTTTCAGTAAATTTTTGCAATCCATTAAGACATTTTGAGGTAGGCTTGATTTTAAAGCATAGTCCATTAGTTTCTTTGCAGTCAGAATGAATATAACCTTCATCGCTAAGCCAATTTACAGTGGCGCAATAGGTGTCTTGCCATGGCATGACATCTGGATCTTCCCGTGTTAACAAAAATTCACAGATTTCATCGAAATCTATAGTGATCCTAAAAGGAAGATCTTCATATAGCAGAGACAGAATTAACCCTGTCATAATATGGAATCTGTCGAAATTTTTCATCACTTCTCCTTGCCTATCCTATTAATGGTAGGTGAATATTTTGGTGGCGCCAATTGTATACGTAATTATTCTGCCAAGTCCGCAACTCCTCCCAGAAGTAGCGCCCCGTCGGGAGTGGGATCCCAGGCGATCGGCCAAGCGCAGGCTTACTGTCTGCTAGACATACAATCAAATAATAAACAATATATTTTAGCGAAGGGTCCTAATGCACTTGGATCGGCAGGATACGTCATTGCATGCCCCAATATTTATGAACCCAACTTTTTAAGCTTATTTCGCGCATTTTCAATCTTCTTAGGAATTGATGGGTGCCCGGTTTCCACAAATTGGGCTTCTAAAAATGCGATCTCCCTCAGCAACTTATCTCGTTGCAAAACAACTTCATCAATTGACAACGAAAACCGGCGAGGAGTTCTCGACTGGGGTTTTATGCTTGTTGGTGATGGCTCATTAACAACAAATTGGCTTCCACATTTTTCACAGCTCAGAATTGTAGTTGTCTGCGCAAAGGAAAGAGTTGCTCCACAGTTCTTACAATTCATCGCGAGCAATTTTAAGGGCATATTGAACACCTAGTCGGAAATTTGCTTGATAGCCCGTACCATTTTCCAATGAGTCAAAGCGCGAGCAATCAAACTCACCGGCAGAACGAAAACATATTTCGCAACTCGGCAAACCCATGGGCGAGGCGCCATGCGAGAGGCAATGGAAGGAGAAATATGATAATAAAGGTCAATTATTGCTCGACCAATTCGAGATTCACAAAGAACCAGGTCGCGAAATTTGGACAAAGCTTGCACACAAGGATCTTCGTAAGAACCCATTGCTGCCGTGGCGATAAAACATCCCGAGTAGAATCCGTTAGACCGACCGAGGGAATCTATATATTTTGTGTCGTCAATCGCATTGTTATAAAATTGCCTGCAATAATTTTGAAAATTTCTGGAAAATTCCAAATTTTCGTCATAATAATATTTGCCACCCTGAACACGGATCTTTAACACGGCCGCGGAGCAAATCATTTGCAACTGCTCAGAGGTTGCCAACCAGTGGCCCTCTTCCCAATGCCAAACCCTGCCATCCTTCCGCTTTTCCTTAAGGATAAAAGGCAAACGGATATTCTCTTGATCGCAGTTTAAGATCAACCCTCCCTTATTCAACACCGGCCAGTGATCCTTCATCGTCGAGAAGTCAATTGCAATCCAGGAGCGTTCCGCCGACTCACCGCTCCTGACCCGATAAGTCCCAGTTCGCGAAGTGATCGCACTCTTATGAACAATATGGGTGGTGCTTTGAAACTCGTCAAAGGTTCGGGTTACACATTGGTCCTTGCTCATAATAAAATCACTTTCCAGGTGCATCAATCCGTGGCTTCAACAGGCTTGGGAATCAAATCGAGTTCGCTCGGGTCAACTTCTCCTTGCCAGTATTCAATTGCCTGAAGGGCGGTTTCTTTGACCTTACTGCTCTTATCCCCTATTGCCACCTTGACGACACGATCAACAATTGATGGTTCACCGACAAGTGCTAAAATCTGAACAGAATATTGCCGAACCTTCCAATTTGGATGATCAAGGCATTTCAACGCTAATTCAGCAACTGGCTCGCCCAGATTGATCAGCGCATCCCGCGCTCGCAGGGAATTGGCCCCATCAATTTGCTCAACCATCAGTCGGATCAGTGCAGGTGCGACTTCAATCGACTTTTTCGACGTGAATACCCTGGTTAATATCTCAATGGCCTGCTTTTTCTGGCTTTGAAGGCCTTCTGCCAATTTTAGACTGTCAAAGTCCTTACCTATAGCAAAGTTGACATACATTGGCACATCGGCCCACGTTGCCTTTTTTTCGATAAGAATCAAGAAGGTTAACTCGTCAACTTCATCGCCCATGATCACATCCTGGAAGTGGTTTGGACGATGATAACCCATTTTTCTCAAATGGATCAAACCCTCCGCAGAAGGATCGACCGACATCCATCGCGAATCCAAGAAAGGCGGGAGAGGCGATTCTCTGACCCATTCATCGCCTTCTTGCCGAACACCATTGTTTCCCATCTCCTGGAATTAGAGATTCCTCGTGTAACGGCAACGCGGGTAGTTCTGGCATCCAAGGAATTTACCGTACCTTCCGTCCCTTGCCTGAAGCACGCCGCCGCAGGACGGACAATTCCGTGCCCCATTCGCCTTTTCCGGAGTTGTCACCTTTACAACGGGAACTTCCGGGACCTGAACTTCGAAATGAAACTCAACCGGCTCCGGAACATCAGCCATCGCCATAAAGAATCGCTTGATGACCGGATCACACTTCACATCCTTTCCCTGGATCGGTCGTGCAAGCCGAATGTCCTCCAGGGAACGGCACCGACTCAAGGCCACATAGACCTGGCCCGGGGAGAACGCCCCTTTGCCGAGGTCCACTCGCACGCGTTCAAGGGTCTTACCTTGGCTTTTGTGGATGGTCACAGCCCAGGCCAGCATCAGGGGAAACTGGGTATAGGTCCCAACAACTTCGGGGACGATCCGATCTTGGGTCCGATCAAAGCGGTATCGGTAGGATTCCCACTTTGCGCGCTCCACTTCATGGACCACCCCCTGGGGGTGACTAATCATTTCCACCTGAATGGTTCGCTCCAGAAGGTCCCTGACCCGGCCGATGGAACCATTCACCCATCGCTTCCCTCCGTCGTTCTTTGTGAACATGACCTGAGCACCGGGCTTCAGTTCAAGATTGACAGGGGATGGCAGCCGCTCCTTTTCTACCTGGAACTTCCCGGTGATCTCACCTGGGAACGTTCGAGTATCCCCTGGCAGGGAATTCAGCCTCTGTTGATTTTCACGATCGGCATCCGCGTTTGTGCAAGTAAGTGTAAGGATTTGTTCCGTATCGCCAACTGAAGTCGAGCAGACTGAGTTGATCTTTGGAATGACTGTTCCGAGGTCTTCGGCCACCCGAATGCGGTTCAACAGGTCAGTGAAGGAAGGATCCCGTTGCCTGAAGATCTTTCCCAGTTCCACGGGTAGCATTTGGGATTTCTGGAGGGCCTTGGCACTGAAGAAATACGGGCTGTCGTAGTGGCTGGAAAGCAGGGCCGCTTCCTCATACTGGGTTACAACGGGGGGCAACTGGAATAGGTCGCCAACTAGGAGGAGTTGAGTGCCTCCAAAGGGTTCGCTCTTGCTCTTCCCATTCATTCGAAGGAACCGGTCCATGCCGTCCATGACATCGGCCCGAACCATGGACACTTCATCCACGATCAGGAGATCCAGCTTGGAGTATAGGCTTCGGTCACGAACCTCTTCGATGTCTTCAGGGACGATCACCCGAGGTGGAAGGCGGAAGTAAGAGTGGATGGTCGCACCGTGGGCGTTGAGGGCGGCGATGCCAGTAGGCGCAACGACAACGGTGTTCTTCTTGGTGATGTGACGGATGTAGTGGATCAGAGTTGATTTGCCGGTACCCGCCTTCCCGCTTACGAATACAATTGGGGCCCCGGCATCTATGAGTTTCGCCACCACACGGTATTCCTCCGTGACTTCGATGCCATCCAGCGGATCTGCCTGGGGTGGTTGGGACCGTTTTGGAGGAGGCTCGTGTACCGCCCGACGGTTCAGCTCGCCAATGCTAACCGGCTTAATTCCGAGCATGGTTTTGAGGGAGTCGAGCAGACCCACGGATCACTCCGGACAGGGGCCGAGACAGCTAAGTCCGACATTAATTGGAGGACAGAGACTATCTCTAATATTGCATGGTCCAGGCGACAGTGGAGCCACGAAGGTTGGCAAGACCTTCATGGGAGCCAAGGGTTTTGAGAACGAGCGTCCTTATGGCAACAGCCAGCGCGAAGAACCGCGGATTCCCAATGGCTCTGTACGCTGCGCCCTTCCCTATTGTAAGTACAGGCGTAGCGTCGATTTTCCCGTTTAGCCAAGCGGGAATCAGGTTCCATCAGGCCGTGTTGAGGATTCCCTCTAACATTTGCTCTGCCGCTTTCAGATCTGATGGAAACAACTCATCAGTCATGAATTCGGATTTCCCTTCGCCCATCATGGTGATATAAACCCGATGAACCTCCGCATAGGCGTTGGTAATTAGGCCTGCCAGGTCTAACTGAACCAAAAGGCTGATCACGAACTTATGGTGGTCGCACGCCCCGGCCGCCGGGAAGCACTTCTCCCACGTCTCAACCTTCTTGATGGATCGCTTGTTGAACCCATTTTTCTTGGCAAGGGACCGGTCCCAAGTTTGGCCCTTGAACTTGGAAGCATCCACCGGGTGGGTTGTGAAGGGATCCTCGGTCCTTGGCACCATGGGCCGGACTGCTTTGGGCATTGACTTGATGCTCTCATCCACGGGGAGGCGCTCAAGCGCCTTGCATACACTATCTATCAGTTTCGACCAATCAGCTTTCTCGGTCTTGGTGACGGTCACCCGGTCTCCCTGGCAGAAGACGGCCTGTACCCCCTTAAGGGCGAACAGGGCTGATGCAATAGGATCGCCAGCTGCCGAGGATGCATCTCTGTGGCATTTCCCCTCCCCCGCGAAGGCTGGCTCCACAAGGAAGGCCAACACATCGCCTTGGGGCGATGGTTCAATATTGAAAACCTTGTAGTTACTCAAGAACCGTGTCTTTCCGGCAGTCCTGCCTGAAAGCAATTTGGTCGGCTGCCGTATAGGGCTGACCTGAGCAAAACCCACTCACCCAAAGGACTTTGCAGGTGCCTCAGCCGCCGCCAGGCGCTTGAACCTTGTAGTTCCATGGCATCCAGTTGGCAGGGTCACGTTCCACGGCCTCGGGGTGCCTCAGCAGCTCAATGAGGTATTCGAATGGCTCCACGCCGTTGAGCTCCGCCGAATGTATCAGGCTCATGAACGTGTCGCCGGCTCTTGCACCCGTGACCGACCTGTAGAACAGGGAGTTCTTCCGGTGCATGATGGCCCGCTTCAGGGTTGCCTCGCATAGGTTGTTGTCCAGCGGAGCCCCGGGTTCCCTCAGAAACAGCGTGAGCGGGATCCAATGTTTGCGCATGTAGGTGATGGCCTGGCCCAGTCCAGAGTTTGGCTCCGCCTTGCCGCCCTCGATCTGGTCCCGGAGCCAGCCTTCCAGGCCGGCCATGATGGGGCCGCTTTCCCGTTGGTGGAGCGCCAGCCTCGCCTGGGGCTCCAGCCGTTCCTGCCTTGCCCTGGCATCGGTGCGGTAGACCTCCCGGAGCGCCCCGAGGAGGTGCTCAACCTCCTCAGGAAACCGGTTCTCCACCTCGACGAACCGCCGCCGAGCATGGGCCAGGCAGTGGGCCAGGATGGTGTTCAGTTCCCCGGCTTCGCCCACGGTGTTGGCGGCCAGCGCGTCGCACATCTGGATGGGGGCCGTCAGGCCTTCGGCCCGGTGCTTGAGGACGGCTTCCAGGTTCTCCCCGGCGTGGTTGTGGCCCGTGATGAACAGGGCGATGCGGGTGTCCCCGGCTCGAGAAAGGATGGCGCTGGTGTAGATCGCCTTGCGGCCATCCCGGGGAACTGGCGTCTTCTCCAGGAGCCGCATGATGGTGTCGTCGTTGTAAAGGACATGGCCCTGGGCGGCCTGGCGCGTGAGCTCGGCATGGGCTGGGGCGAGGAGGCCGGCTGCCCTGAGCAGGATTTCCCATTGGGTCGAAACCGGTAGCGGGATGCCCATGCCGAATTGGAGCCGCTCGATCCGGTTCATGGGCAGGCCCGCCCCGTAACGCAGCAGGCCCAACAGGGCGGCGACGCTGGTGTCGTATTTCTCTTCCCCGATGTCGGCCGGTGCCGAGGCGGTGAACATTTCACCGCAAAGGCTGCACCGCCTTCGCTCGAGTTCGTAGACCGTGGCCTTGAATGGGGCCACCCCAGTGATCCGAAGCAGGGTGGCCGGTTCCTTCTGGGGGTAGACCTTGCCGTTGGGACAATGGGGGCAGTGCTCCCCGCTGGCGTTTCCCTCCATGGACACCGGGATCCGCGTGGCCTTGGGGTAATCCTCGGCGCCGTTTCTTCCATGGCCCTTGGGCTTTTCACGCTTGTCCTTGGGCCGAGCCTTGAGTCCCCTTTTCCCGTCCTCAATGGCCTGCCGGCAGACTGCGGCGTAGGACTCTGTTTTCGGGCCCCAGATGATGGAAGTCAGGCGTTGGATGCTTGCTCCCTTCCTGTCCAATTCCTCCCGGACGACGAGCATGGTTTCGACCAGCATCCGCATGTTCGCAAAGACCTCGCCTTCGCCCATGGATTCCCGGATCCGGGCCACATCGGCGCGCAGCACTTCGGCGGAGATCTCCTTGAACCGGAGGTCTGGACGCAGGGGAGGCGGTGTCGCCTTCTTTCGTTGCTTACTGTGGCCCATACGTCCAATGTGGGCCATTCCGGGATGCGTACAAGCGGAAAAAACTCGAATTGATTCAAATATTTAGCTTGCCGTCCTGGTTCACGGAAAGTCCCACTGGACGCCAGCCTGGGGGAACCTTGGCGCCCCGGGGATCGCCCCCACAAATGAGCACCTGGAGCTCATGGGCGAGGAGCCCCGCCGCGGCCGAATCGGCATTGGGCGGCCACCACCTGAACCGGCCCTTGGACAGCCGCTTCTGGCAGAGCCAGTAGCCCTGACCGTCGAAGGTCAGGAGCTTGATCGAGGTGCCCGCCCGACCCCGGAAAACGAACACCGTGCCGAAAAAGGGATCCGCCGCCAGGATGTCCCGACAGACCTGGGCAAGGCCATCGATCCCGCGCCTGAAGTCCACCGGCTCCACGGCGACCAGGATCCGCATTTGTGGGGTGATCTGGATCAACCGCGGCTCTCCAGGAAGGCAGCCACTATCTCGGCGGTCTCCTTGCCGCGCCCGGCTTCCAGGTGGATTCGCATTCTGAGGCCATCCGGCCGGGAGATCTCGATCGTAGAACCAGCCCCGCTGTCCCTCACGGGTCCTCCTTGGCGGTCGACGGTGCCATCAGTCCTTCCGGGGCTCAGGGCCAGTTCGATGAAGCCCGGTTGCTTGACCTCAACGGGAAGTTCCATGGCCTTCCTGACCTTGTTCCGTAGGCCCGAGTAGTCGATCCCGACTGCCCGTGCGATAAGGCAAACCCCGAACTGCCTGGCCAGTTGCACAGCGTCGTTCCAAAGTGCTTCCGGCATTGGCTCGGGTCCAATGCGGGCCTTGCGCCAGGCTTCGACCTGCTGCTTCAGTGGCCCGGCCTCCTTCGGGAAGGGGATCCGCTTGTGGTCCGTCATGGGTGAACTCCAGCGATCCATGAGGCTACCGGGCATCAACCTCCGGAATCACGCACGCTTGCCGGAAAGACACCAAGAACCCTCCGTTGTAAAGGATTGAGACTGTTTACACCGCTATTCAAACCATACAAAGCGGGAGTGGACAAATATTGGCGAATCCAAGTTCAATCTCCCGATGGGTGGCAACAGTTGGGGTCTCCCGGAGGTGGGTTCAGAATAGTCTGGTAAGGGCTTCCCGCGCGGATGGCCTCCGCCATGGCATCATAGATGGAAAGTATGTCGTTCTTGGTCCGATAGGTGCCAAAGGCCGCCTCATCTTTTCTCCGGACGATGGGAAAGGTATCCATCACGTAGGCGACCTCATCCCGTGAAAGATTGTAGAGGTGGAAGAAGGCTGCATCAAGCTCACAGCGAATGCAGTAGCGTCTTTCTCTCTCCCAACAATATGGAGGACAATCCATCCCACATTCCGAGGCAAATGGGGCTAAATCACGAGACACATAACTAAGTTCAATCACCCGAGGAAGAATCCATTCCCCTGTTGTTGTTTTCGACAGCCACGGGCAACCTCTATCAAAGAACCCTGGTGGAATAATTGGTAATTGCTTAATCACAAAATACTTAAGAGACGTTCCCCCCTGCTTCTGCCTTGCGCAATAATCCAGGCAGAAGCTGCAGAGATTGGCAAGAAGGCCGGCTTTCCCAGAAGGCCGAGTGGTAGGCCACATCAACAGAAACTTATCACCGACTCCAGCCCTCGGCATCGCACTCGCAATTACGGTTCTTTCATCAGTGCTACGGCAGATATCTCGCCAGCCCATGAACCATTTTGGCGTTCGGTCTTCAAGCAGGGCCATGGCGGCCTCTTGGGAATTGGAAGCTGCTCCTAGAATTACCTCGTCTTGCTGGGTCCAAGGGCTTGCCTCTGCGGCTTCCAGGGCCTTCTCAAGGTCCAGTTCCGAGATATTCAATGGCCGAAGCCAAGTGTGGGTGCGTTGGTGGTCTTGCCAGTGACTATGGGCAATGGGTACCAACTTAGGGCCTTGAGTTGCTCCCGAGTTGAGCAAACCGGCTCCTAGGATCCACTCGCCGAGAGCCACAAACACAGCCTTGGTATCCTGAGATGAGATGGCCTTACGAAGACGAGTTGGGATATCAGCAGCCTTCAGAAATACTTCGATTTCTGGTACCCAGTAGCGGGGCTGAATCTGCACCGATGGATCTTCTCGCTCGGCCAGGTCAAAATCCCGAGTCTCGTCATCGCTTACATAAGTGGCAAAACGATGATCGAAATGATGAAGCATCTTGGCTTCATAGAGGGGCAAGTACGACTCAGCCCCCTTTCTGAACACATTACTGTCCAGGCGCCATCCCGCCATTAGCAGGTCGGTCCGGGTCTTGAATAAGTCAGAGGCACTCGCCATATTGAAAAGCCCCTGGCTGAAACTTAATCCCCAAGGGTTGACCTCGGAGCGCGGCGGATCCAATTGGTCATTAGCCTCCAGGATCAGAACCGGGACCCTGCGATAGATGGCCTTTGTAAGTTCGGCGTCCGTTTTGGAGCGGAAGGTCGCGCAGGTCCCCGTATTGGGACTGAGGAGGGATAGATCCTCGGCGGTGAGGGTGAAATGCTTATCTGAGTCTTCCAGGTCCTCAACTTTCAACAAAAAGAATGCGAAATCGGTTCCGGCGGTGGCCCTGCGCCCTGGGCCTCCCATAGTCACCAGCGAGAATTTAACTCGACTATCCACCGCGGGAAAAATCTTTTCCCGATTCTCGAAGTCGTACAGGCGCTGAAGGGATCCCGTCCTCATCAGGTCCTGGAAGAAAAACTTAGTAGTGTCATCCGTGGCAATTCCAGAAGGAACCACAATGCCCGCCAAGCCATGATTGGTAAGAATAGTGCGCATGGTCTCGGCAAAGATACTGTAGGTATTAATTTTGCCCACGGCACATAAAGGGAACCGCCCAGATGCACGAATGAGATTCCGGTTCCCTTCGGAGACCCTGGTTTCTCGCATGAACAAACTATGAAGTGCCGGATTGCTCTCTTGTAGTGCCAGAATTCTACGTTTCCGATCAGAAGCTGTCGGTGCTGTTGCCACATTGGTATCGCGTGCAGCGAACCACTCCTCTTCCTTCATTTCAAGGGTTTCCCATGGTGGATTCCCGAGAACCACATCAAACCCACCTTCCCAACCATGTGAACTCTCACTTTTCCTGAACACCTGGGGGAAAGCCACATGCCAGTGCAGAAAGGCGTATACCTCTGAGAGCGTCCGGATCTTTTCAACGGCTGCTGGTGTGAGGCGGTCTGGGGAGTGGAGTAATTGATCAAAGGAGGCATTGGTCAAGGGGGATGCACCAGCCACATCCTGAATAGTGGCTGTGGTCTTCTCCCACACGAAGGACGCACACCAGGCATCTGCCTGGAGTTTTGCGCGGGACCACTCGGGAGACACCTGAAGGGCCTTGTATTGAGACTCCTTGGCCTGAACCCCTCGGATGTCGGCATCCGGGGCTGCCTCTAGCCGCGACATGGTCTGGCTTAGGAGATCCAAGGTCCCGGCTGCGCTCTGCCCTAGGCTGCTGAACAGTCCTGTATGGGTCGCATGCCCACGCCCTCTTCTGGACGCCGCTGTCCGTTCCTGGCGGTTCTGGCGCTTCAACGCGGACACCACGGCGCGGTCATCTCCTTCCAAGACTGAGAAGGCGTCATCCGGAATGCCAGCGGCCATTAGAGCCGGGGTTGTCCCAAGCAAACTGTTGCCGCACTGGATATGAGCATCTAGAAAGGAGAGTGGTTTGCCAGGCTCAATGGCCTCCAGCCAGAGGTTCACTTTGCAGAGTTCAACAGCCATGGGATTCAGGTCGACGCCAAACAGACAGTGACCGATGACGTCCCGAACCGCCGTGCGAACGCTCTCAGGGCTGGGGGCCTCCTCCCCAGTCCTCACGGAAGCCAACTTTCGAGCGATACGGTGTGCCGCTGCTATGAGGAAGTGGCCGCTTCCGCACGCGGGTTCACAAACCTTGAGATCAAGGAGGGCCTTTTCGGGTTCAGGCTTGGCGGCAGCTTCATTTAGAACGGGATCCAGAGCCGAGTCCAGCAGGCATTGAATGAGGCTGTCGGGAGTGTAGTAGCTACCTGTGGTCTTGCGCTGATTCCCTCCAACAGCCGCGAGCTTGAAGACTCCTGCATCCAGTTCCATCGTGGGTGTGAGTTCCAACAGGCTTTCATAGATGCTGCCGAGCTCCTCACTTCCCAGGTTCCGATAGTCCACCAACCGCCAGCCGCTCTGATCCCTAACAAGCCCCAGATGACGGATGGCTTGGAGCAGGTACTCATTGGCCAGGTCCGAACCGTCCAGCTCCGGGAGACCACCCTGGCTAAAAAGGAACCCGCCTAGCGCTGGGAGCCCGAGTTCAGGGCACCCCTTTTCGTTCCCGAGGCCAGCGAACACAAGCCGCATACCCATCCATAGATCGGAATGGCGTCCGCCACGAGTTCGCTCGGCCAGGCGGCGCAGCCGCTGGCCGCTGTAGAACTTTGCATACCTTGAGCGTGCATCCTCCGGGGCATCGGGAGCGTGAAGCAGATCCCGGTCCTCAGCCACGAAAAGGAAAATGAGACGGTAAGCCAGTCTTAGCAGCTGCCGATAGAGGTCTTCCTTACGGAGTTCCCCGGTCTTCAGACGATCCCGCAACCCCTGGTTGGCCTTATGGGAAATGAACCCGGTTCCCAGGTCACTGAGGGCCTGCTCAACCCCATCCCGCAGCTGGTCTAGGGCCCGGCGGCCATCTGTCTGGGCCAGCTTGGACCAGGTCTCCAGCCAGCAGGTCTCGGGGCGGTTCTTGGTGGTCCCTTCTACCCGGGTGCGGTGGCAGATCAGCCAGAGCAGGCGGAAATCAGCGAAGGATTCGCCCTCGAAGATCCCCTCCAGGTCGAATTCCACATGGGCCTGTCGGGTGAGGCTGGCATTGTCCCTTAGGACCCGCAGCTTCAGGCCGTTCGAGACGAAGGCCCAGAGGTGGTCTTCGGACCGGTTCAGGAATTCCTGCACTAGGCCGTGAGGGCTGGCCTTACTGGCTCCCACAATTTTCTGCTCGCTGCGTTTATCCAGGTCAGCCCGAAAGCTCACCAAATGGACGGGAATCTGGTAGTGCTGGCCCCGATAAAAGTGCGAGATCGGATAGCTCTTCCCATCTATCTCAAGCGCGCTACTTACCAGGAGGCGTCCATAGTCAAGCTCACCAAACAACTGGAGGAGCCACTTCTCTCGGGTGAGCGTGGTGCCCAGGTCCGTTTGAGGAATGGCGGCCCGACTTCTGCGGAACCCAGCCCATAGCCCAAGCAGTCGTGTCCAGGAGCGACTGATCGCTTCGTTAAGCTTCTCGCCGGCCCCGAGTTGGTAGTCCTCGGCCCGCAGGCCAACCAGGTTGCCTCCTTCGAGAAGACGAGCCAGCAGATCCGGAGGCAGCAGAGCGCCCTCAGTGCGGATGTTGAGAAATGGCTGGTTGCGACTCATTTCAGAACCCCCTCACAGGCATGGGGAGCAACACATAGATCCCGAGAACATCCGGTGGACGCTGGGCCTCCACCCGAAGGGTGCCCTTCATCTTTGTGGCTTGGCGAACTCGCCGATGGGCCTCAAGGAGGGCCTGACTTCGCTCATCGCAGGCCTGTTCCAGGCGCGGGTTCAGGTGATCCATACCGTCCAAAACCAGCTGGAGAAAGTCCCGAATCTGTTCTGGAGCCACGTTGCCAGAAGGCAGTGCCATAAGAAGTCCCTCTGCAGTTTCCCGGTCCAACCACTGGGCCTTCTCAGGCGCCCCCTGGAAGGCCAGCAGATCGGAGTCTTCCGCCAGCATGGGGTAATCTCGTCCATCCCTCTTGGTGATTAGATGCATGCGGTGGCGAAGAAGGAGCAGGGTCGTTCTTGCGGTGACCGCATCGGTGCGCATCACGCCGCAACGGCTTGCCACGCTCCTGGAAAGGGGATCCAAGGCCGTGTCTAGCACATAGCTGGCCAGACTTTCCACGAATGGGTGAATGCGGGTGAGCAGCATTCCCTTATCGGGAGCAGGGGCAGTGAACCTTACCGAGAACTTAGGCTCATCCGTGGGAAGAGCATCTGTCAGGGCCCGGTCACATTCAGACAGATCCACCTGGATGGCACGCTTATCGGGAGAGAATCCGGCACCCATCCCTTTCAGGGTATCTCTTACGAAGGATTCCAGCTCGACACCCATCCCTATGGCTTGCCGTGCAGCCTCCAGCTCCTGGTGGACCTCTTCCGTTTTCAAAGCATGTTGGGCATAGATGGCCTGGGACTTTTTCTCTCGTTCGGCATCCGCCTCCCACTGGGCAAAGAGAGTTTCGGTCTTGGGGCGAAGGTATTCCTCAAGGCCTGGAAGCATCTGTTCCTGGCTCTGCCGGTCCTTGCCACGGAGGATTAAGCCTTCGAACACGGCTTCCAGCACATCATCCGAAGTCGCCGGAACCGGCACAGAAATACCCAGGGAGCTTCGGATTTTCTTGTGCTTCCGGAGCAAGACATCCAGGACAATGCCATCAATCTGGTTATCCACTCCGAAGAGGGTCAGGACCTTCACCAATTTGCTTATTTGGCCGAAGCGGTCCACACGGCCATCCCGTTGCTCGTGACGGGTGGGGTTCCAACTTAGGTCGTAGTGGACCACAGCGTTGAAGTAATCCTGGAGGTTGATGCCTTCGCTCAAGCAATCAGTGGCCACCAAAACACGGGGGTTGGCCTCCCCTAGTTCCTTGATGCGTTGCTCCCGGTCGGCATGGGCGAGCAGACCGGTCACTGCTGCCACCTCAAGCTCTGGGAATTGGCGTTTCAGTGTTTTGCGCAGGTGCTCCATGACATATTCCGCCGTTGGGATGAACCTGCAGAACACGATGGGGCTGAATCCTTCTTCTAGGAGGTTCCTGACCTGGTGGGCGACTAGATCCAGTTTGGAGTCCGGTTCTCCAAAAAGGGCATCAGCCTGGCGAGCCATGTCAAGGAGCCGCCGCCGCGTCTTTTGCCCTTCATCGTCCTCTGTCCCGATATCACAGCCGGGGGGGAGGTCCGAGGCATCCAGGGCATCGTGGTCCTCGCCCAGGTCCATGACGGACCTACGGCCAAGCTCATCAGTCTCTTCCTGGGTTTCTGCGTCCAGGTTATGGGCGCGGGTTCGAAGCGTGGACGCAGCTGACGCAGGGCTGGAAGCCATGGAACGTAACAATGCCAGGGCGGACCACCAACGGACCCGTTTCCTGATGGGACTTCCAGTTTCGTCCTGGACCGTTTCTCGAACAAAATCTAGGACCTTATCAAAGAAGGCCCGGTAACCGGGTGTGAGGGCGTATGAGAGTTCTGCATCCTGACGCCTGGGGAAGGGCGTGTCGGTGTTCATGTAGTGTTCAATATCCCCACGTTTACGCTGGACCAAGTGCAAAGCAAGGCGTTCCCGATGAGCCCGGTTTGCTTCTCCACCCATCTCGGTTGGGAGGTGAGCGAACACCGGGTTGAGCACTGCCAAGAGGGACCTGAAGGCCTCCTCATTGCCCGAGTGAGGAGTGGCGGTCACGAGGATTACATGACGGTCTACCTTCTCGGCTAACTTTCGGAGGAGCAGGTGCCTCTGGTGCTGCGAGCTTGATACTCTTCCGCCAAAGGCGCAGGTATGGGCCTCATCTACGATCACCAGGTCAGGACAGGTCCGAAGGAAGTCGTCTCGGCGCTGGTCCGACTTGATGTAGTCCATGGAGACGATGGTAAAGGGGAAGTGCTCAAAGAGGCTTTCACCACCACGGCACTCAGATTCGAGACGCCTAGCAGTCCCAGCGAGGACTGTTTCAGCCTCGATCTGAAGCTTTTCCTTCAGCTCCTTCTGCCATTGTCCCGCAAGGTGCGGAGGGCAGATGACAGCGATCTGGCTGATCTCGCCCCGATCAAGTAGTTCCTTGGCAATGAGAGCTGCCTCCAGGGTTTTGCCGATCCCCACATCATCGGCGATGAGGAGGCGGACAGGATCCTGCTTCAGGGCCATGAGGAGCGGCACGAGCTGGTAGGGGCGGGGTTCGAAGTTGAGATGTCCGAAAGAGCGGAAGGGGCCAGCGCTGGCCCGAAATCCCAGCCGGAGGGCGTCTCGAAGTAGCCTTGAGGATCGATAGTCCCCGGCCTGTTCAGGTCTCGGATACTCGAAACGAGCCGGCCGGATTTCTTCAAGAGCCCGAAGGATACCTGTTACCTCCAGGTCCCCACCTCCCAATGGCCGGAGCATGGCCAGTTCGTCGGTGGTTTCCGGGAGGACCACCCATTCCCGTCCTCGAGCGTGGACAAGACTGCCAACCGAGAAGGTCATACGATGCTCCCAAATACGGATGGGTATCTCAAAACGACCGCCTCCCATTGCTCAGCATGGTGGAACCGGATGACCTGGAACCCCCCATCGGCCATGCAGACATTCTGGGCCGTGTCCCGCGCCTGGCGCTCTGGGAAGTCGTGAGGGGGACCGTCCACATAGACAACAGCCTGATGTTCGTCATACATGAAATCTGGTCGCGTCTTGCAAGGGGTGAATGGGACCTGAGATCGAGTTGGCAGACGCAGGTTTTTTGTGTAGAGGAAATGGAGCCAGTCCTTCTCGAGCTTGGAATCACAAAGCTTGATGAGGCCCTGCAAGTGGTCCTCACGGCTCTTGGCGCTGGAGGAAACCCGGAGCTTTCCGCGGCTCATGGCAAGGAGGTAATCCCGAACCAGGTGGCGGTCCAGCAACTCGTGGTCCCACTGGTTTCCGTAGGACATAAGGCAGTCGTAACAGGCCGCCACACAGGCTTCGGAGGATCCCTTGGGGTATTTCAGGTCGTCACCAGTAATGGGGTCGAAGTGGAGCAGGTGTAGGGCAGTCTTGGCGACCTCGATTAGGGACCCCTGGCCATCTTCCACTAAGCGTCTAAGGACACCTGCTCCGCCCTCAGCGCTCTCGTAAATGAGGATCTGGGTTCGGGGATCGGCGGAAGGAAGGGGTTCCGCTGCAAGCTCGGAGTCTTCTAATTGGAAGTTGACCTGAATCGCGTTCTTCAGGGCCGCCTGGAGGGTTGCCATGAAGGCAGGATCACCATGGGGCGTGGGCTCGAACAGCAGACAGTTTCGGCGGTCCTCCACGTAAGGAATAACCCTTGCCACACGGTGCGACATCTGTTCTGCCTCGGCGTTCTCCTGCTCCTCCAGATCCTTCTGATTCGCCCAGTAGCCCCGCTCAAGGTCCAGGATGAACCCCTCTGGCTTATCCAGGTCCCGACGCCTCATGCCGAGGTTCACCCGCCATAAGGTCGCTGCATCCCCATAGTGCAGAGTGGCAAGGGGAGTGAGCCCTTCAAATAGTTCCGCCTTCCGGGGGCTGGGTTTCCCGCCTCTTTCCTCAAAACGGACAGAGGTCTGGAGTTCAAAGCCCTTTCTGGCCCGTTCCTCCTCATCGGAATTGATTCGCTCTCTGCGGCGGGTGCCGACATTCTGGAGGCGGAACATATTGGACTTGGGCATCTCTAGCCCCTGGCCGCAATGTTCACAAACATCCGCTCCAGGCTGACCCTCGGGAGCAGTGTGTAGGTAGCCGCAGTTACCACAGCGTTTCATCTGGCCGAGTATTGGCCCATCCCCGACAGGGAGAATCACCTTGTTGATTTCGTAGCGACTGCCCTCATGGTAGACGATGGCCCTGGGTCCGAACTCAGAAATTGCCAGGAATCGCGGACGCGAAAGGAACTCCTCGCCGGATTTCTCTCTGGCCACACGCCGGCCAGGGATGAAGGCGGAAAGTGGAAGTCGAGGGAAGTTGTAGCCGGGCAGGAAACCTTCGCTGGCGAAGTACCGGTAGCTATAGAAGTCCGACTGCATCATGTTGTCAGACTCTGTCAGGAGCTTCAGTTGAGCCTCCGATTCCCGCCGAAGTGCCTTTGCCCGGTCATGGTCCCGGCTGGACCGAGTGTGATCCAAGATGATCTGGTTCTGCTGGATATGCTGATTCCTCGCGCTCTGGTACATGGATCGCCAGCGGTCGCAGCTGACCTCGAACTGTTTCTCAAGCTGTAGAAGGACACGATCTAGCCACTCAGGCGTGTACCAACTGGCCCCCTTCAACTCCCCCTGAAGCCCGTCCAAGATGCCTAGGCCTTTGGTGCGGGTAGCGGTCTTAAACTTTGGGTTCGCCATTTGCGTGGCGATGGATGGGAGGACCTTCAGGGTGGGATTCTCCCCGTCCAGGTCCAGGATGTCGCGGAGGGACCGCTTCAGATCAATCCCGGTCTCTGCGAGCCAGAGAGCATGGATGTGAGAGCGGATCAAATCCTCGTTGGCTAGATCAAGCCTGGGGGTAGCAACTCGCCCCGACACCATTCGTTCAGGGCGCTTGAAGAAATACTGATCATGCGAGCTACCAGTGCTGCAGTAGGTGTAGACCAAGGCAGGCTGCCCACTGCGGCCTGCGCGACCACTCCGCTGGGCATAATTCGCGGGAGTCGGTGGCACATTCCGCATGTTGACCACGTTGAGGTCAGAGATATCCACTCCCAGTTCCATCGTGGGACTGCAATACAGAATCTTGAGACGGCCTTCCCGGAAATCACCCTCCCGCTTCTCCCTCTCAGCGGAAGGGACTTGGGCGGTGTGTTCACGAGCTACGAGGCCAAGGAGATGCTGGGCCGTTGTTTTGTAGAAAGAAACGAAGAAGGGGTTCGGCCTGATTCCAGCTTGAGATTCAGTGGGCTGCAGCAGGGGATCGTGAGCGACGGTCCCGTCACCGGCCTTCCAGAGAATTGCTGCCGCAGGGATCTGATAGCCAAACACCTCAGAACCGCTTTCTCTGATCTCCAACAGCCCGGCCCTTTTGAGCAAGTCGAAGATCTGACGGATGATTCCCTGGAGATCATCACTCGATAAGGCAAGCCCTGGGATCAACCTGTTGGCTTCCCGCTTCAAGAACTGTCCGTACGAACTTCGGGGCCCCACAAATGTCAGCTGTGCCTTGTAGGTGTCGTCCTGATCGGAGCTCTGCCTCGGATATGCCAGGGTTGCCCGATCCAACTCCTCATCCTCATCCAGGGCCCAGGGCTCAATGATTCGTTGATTGCTTCGCTGCTTCAGCTGGTCCTGATAGTCCGATCGGAGGTAATCAACCTTGATGGCAAGCTCCCTCCGCAGGACATCGAGGAGGGTGCGGCACCATTTCTGGCGGTCAGCGGAAGATGCTGAGGCGAGGAGGACATGATTCCCATCCCAAAGGCCCTGGGCCTCCGATAGTTCGGCCAGACTTCGATATTCGAGCGTTAGGAGGCCCACCTGCTCCAGATTCGGCAGATTGATTCGCCATCCTCGGCGAAGATCCCGATACAACCTGTAGGCCAGAAGATCCTTCAGTACCTGTTCGGTATCCTCCCTTGCGCCAAACAACAGGGTCGGATCAACGGCAAACGCCTCGAAGGGGAGGTTAAGGACATCGAAGACAGCATGACTGAGCTTATCGTGGGTCAGGCCACCAGAACCTGCTTGGGCCACTGCCTGATAGAGCGCAGAACGGAGGAGTCCGGTTTCTGCAAAATCGTTGAAGTGCCCTGCCTGGAGTGATGCGTCCTGGCGGTTATCGGTGAAGCTGAGTAACTTCCTCGCCTTGACATCCAGTCCTTCCACCGTCTTGAGGTGGCGGACTGCCGATAGGCTAAGAACCGTGGTTGCCGTGCTACGCCCTTCGGAGCTGAGGGTAGCCAGTTTCGAAAAATCCTTCCTCTGGCGGGGGCTGTAGGTGACACGACATGAAGGGCAGAAGCAGAACGGTGCGTTCAAGTAGACGACTGGGGTACCGCCGGCCTCTTGGGTTCCGTCCTTCCGGAAGGCCATCGGCAAGGGGCACTTGTCGCGCCTGTCCTTCCGGATACGGAAAGTCCCTCTGAACAACTCTTTCCATTCGTCCGGAAGGCGCTCTAATTCCTGAGCAGAATTGGTGGGCCATGGCTCACCCAAAGCCATTAGGTAACCTGCGGTGATATGGGGATCTTCGCTGTCGTCCTCGCCCACCGGGCGGGGAAGGACCTCCTTGCCACCCTCCTTGTCTTGGAGGTAGACGCTATAGAACTCCTGACCGCAAGAGCGACAGAATGCCAGGGGGTAGAGGCGCTCGTCCCGATGCTCAGGACGGAACAACTGGTATTGGAGGGTCATCCATCGGTCCTCGCCCCTACCAATAGTGGCGTAAACGGCGTCACCCTTGCTGATGAACTGATGTAGGCGGAATGCAAAGGGCCGGTTTCCGCTAGATGGATCCGGGGCACATTTGTAGCCGTGGAGGAGCCACTTTTGGATGGCAGCGGAACAGGCCGATTGATCCACTCCCAGAAGGGCTGAAAGAGTTGTCCCAGCTTGGCTTGCCGTCTTCGGAGTGGCTCTCTTGAGAATCCCGGTTTCGACTTCGTGTTCCAGGCCGAAGGCCGTTTCCACCCAGCTGGCCAATGGGTCTTGGCAGAAGGCCTCAAAGGTGCCAGGAATCTCAAAGCCAGGGTCCTGCACTCGCTTGGAGAGAGCCCCCAACACCACGGGGTCATCCTGCTGAATGTCGTTGGTGATCCGTCGGAGGCTCTCACCAATGACATTTCCCGGGGTTACCGGAGATCCGAATAGCCTGGAGGCCACTGCGGCAACATCCTTCTTGATCTCAGCGATGGTGGCCCCGCTCCCCATGGTGGCTGAAGTGCCCACACAGAGCACGTCCTCGGCCTTGAGGGTCTCCCTCAGGCGACGGACGAGCATGGAGACATCAGCGCCCTGACGCCCCCTGTAGGTATGAAGCTCGTCCAAGACCAGGAACTTAAGATCCCCAGCAGCCTTGATGAGATGATCCCGCTCCCGTGGCCGGGTGAGTATAAGCTCCAACATCACATAGTTGGTAAGCAGGACATCGGGAGGGTTATTCAAGATCTGATCGCGAGCTGGCTCGCTCTCCTGCCCAGTGTATCTGGCGAATCTAACAGGGGGTTGTCCTGGGGGGAATCCAGGGCCCAGGAACTTCTCAAGCTCTCCCATCTGACTGTTAGCTAGGGCATTCATGGGGTAGACCACGATGGCCTGGATCCCATTGCCACTTCCGGTCTTTAGCACATGGTCAACAATCGGAAGAATGTAGGCGAGGCTCTTGCCGGACCCGGTTCCAGTGGTCAGGACATAGTTCACATTCTGTTGGGCACACGCCAAAGCCTCAGCCTGATGCCGATGAAGGAGAAGCTCAGCCCCCGCAGGGTTCTGGGGGGTTTTCCCGCGCCTAAATATCTCTCGGCAGGTCGGATGGAGTTTCTTTTCAGTGACCAACTGGTCGATGGTCGGGCCAGGAAGAAACGCCGGGTTGAGCTGGACCAAAGGTTCGGGCCACAGAATTCCGCCATCCAGTTTGGAGGTGATGAAGGCCTCTACGTCAGAGTCCTGAACCTCCAAGAAGCCCCTCACATACGAGCCGTAGTCCCCGAGCAGGTCTTCGCGATAACGGAATATGTCCATAATGGCATCCTGACTGTTGTAATGATGATTCTAATTTACACTCATCCAAGCCAATAGAACCACTCCATTAGAAATAAACAATCCGAATTGCCTTAATTACGAGTAGTGATGCCGGCGTGCCAGAGCAGCCGAGTATGGTCAAAGAACTGTCTGGTACCTCCGCAGCCCTTCCGGAACGTGTCAACGACTTTGAGACAAAAGGCGGCCTGAGTTCAGGCTCCGACCCAACGGCTGCGGAGAGCCGCCGGGGCCATGGAAAACGCTTCGCGTTTGCCCACAG
>Ga0316230_1001348_pt1 | contig 26196 bp, 14 predicted proteins | sample TBH18025metaG_FD_206004 | JGI IMG/M metagenome (GOLD analysis project Ga0316230, IMG submission 206004) | Freshwater microbial communities from Trout Bog Lake, Wisconsin, USA - TBH18025 | ecosystem: Environmental > Aquatic > Freshwater > Lake > Hypolimnion/Profundal zone | place: USA: Wisconsin...
AAGGAACGTGGAGGCTTCACCCTAATCGAGTTGCTTGTCGTCATCGCCATTATTGCGATCCTGGCGGCCATGTTGTTGCCGGCGTTGTCCAAGGCCAAACTCAAGGCCCAGAGCATCCAGTGCATCAGCAATCTAAAACAGCTCACCTACGCATGGACCATGTACGCGGGGGACTACACGGAAACGTTGGTCCCCAATTGGCTGGGCGACAGCCGGGCGTGGATCGATGGCACCATCGGGAATGTCAGCACCACGACCGGTGCCACCAACCAGATCGCCATCAAGAACGGTCTGCTCTTCAAATACAATCCGAATCCGGGAGTTTACTTGTGCCCCACCGCCACGGGCGGAGGGGATGAGAATAATCTCAATCACGTCCGCCTGGCGCGAAATTACTCACTCGAGGGTCGAATGGGCGGCGCCACCGCCGTCGTCGCCGCCAAGTACGGCGTGTCCGATACCACCTGGGTTTACGGGACCACTGCGGTGCAGTACCAAAAACTGACGGATATCAAAGATCCCCACCCCGTGGACGCCCTGGTATTCGTGGATGAGAGCATTCAGACCATCGATGACGGGTTTTTTGCGGTGAATCTCGCGGATCGAAGGAACGAGTACCAGAACTCACCGACGGCGCGCCACGGCAAGGCGGGCGTGTTTTCGTTCGCCGACGGGCATTCCGCGCGGTGGGGCTGGCGCGCCCTGAGCACGGAGCAATACCTGGACGCCCCCTGGACCGGTTCGCCCGCCTCGCCCTACACCGGCACCTACGGTGACTACAAGAAACTAACGAACTCGGTCTGCCCGACCGGGCAATGAGTCTTCAGAGCGCCTGGCCCGTCAGGCGCTCATAAGCATCGAGGTACTTCGCGCGCGTTCGGGCCACCACGTCCTCGGGGAGGGCAGGCGCGGGCGGCGTTTTATCCCAAGTGAGGGTCTCGAGGTAATCCCGGACAAACTGCTTGTCGAAGCTGGGCTGCCCCTTGCCGGGCTGGTACTGGTCGGCCGGCCAGAACCGGGAGGAGTCCGGGGTGAGCACCTCATCGATTAAAATGAGCTGGCCGTCGAACAGGCCGAACTCGAATTTGGTGTCGGCAATGATGATGCCGCGGCCGCGGGCGTAATCGCGGGCGGCGTGATAAATCTTGAGACTGGCCGCCCGGGCGCACTCGGCGATGTCAGCTCCCACGATCCGCGCCGCTTCGGCGAAGGAGATGTTCTCGTCATGGCCGGTCTCGGCCTTGGTGGCAGGGGTGAAGATAGGCTCGGGCAATTCCGAGGACTCTTTCAGACCGGGCGGGAGTTTAAGGCCGCAAACCGTCTGGGACTGTCGGTATTCCTTCCAACCGGAACCGGCCAGGTAGCCGCGGACCACGCACTCGATGGCGAGCGGTTGGGCTTTTTTGACGATCATCGCGCGGCGACCCATTTGCGCCGCATAGGGCTGCAAGACGGGCGGGAGCGGATCCCCGGGACGGGAGAGCAGGTGGTTGGGCTGAAAAGACTCGGTGCGGTCGAACCAAAAATAGGAGATCTGGGTCAGCACTTCGCCCTTGCCGGGAATGCCATTGGGCATGATGCAATCGAAGGCGGAAATCCGATCGGTCGCCACAAAGAGGAGCCGGTCGCCGAGATCAAACACCTCCCGGACTTTGCCGCTCTTAATCTTTGGGATGCCCGGCAGGTCGAGTTGAAGCAGTGTCGCATTAGCCATGGGGCTATTATGGCGCAAGGGAGCACCGGAGCAAAGTGGAAATGTGATGGAGGCCGGGTGCGGCAGGGGGTAGAGTGGCGGCATGATCATCATGATGAACGCGGGCGGAATCGCGGAAACGAACTGCATCCTGGTAGCGGACGAAACGGCGAGACAAGCCGTGATGTTCGACGCGCCAGATCACACCGCCGAACCGCTCCTGGCGGAGGCGGTCAAACGCGGCTGGGACCTCATCGGGCTCTGGCTGACCCACGGTCATTTCGATCATTTTGCCGACCACGCGATCGTCAACCGGCGTTTCCCGGGCGCGAAGGTGCTCATCCATCACGAAGATGCTGCCAAGCTCGAAAACCCCAACTTGCAAACGCGGCTCTTCGGGCTGCCGTTCACCATCCCGCCGCGCCATCCGGATGGCGAAGTCACGGACGGGCAGCAACTCCGCATCGGGTCCATCGAAGTAGTGGTGATCCATACCCCGGGCCACTCGCCGGGCCATGTGGTCTATCACCTGCCCCAGGAGAAGGTGCTCATTGGAGGGGACCTGATCATCGGCGGATCGATTGGGCGGACCGACCTGCCGGACTCGAACCCAGCGGACATGGAGATCTCGCTTCGGCGGGTGATGGCCCTGCCCGAGGCTACCCGGTTGTTGGGCGGCCACGGACCGGAGACCACCTTGGGTCACGAGCGCCGCACCAATCCCTTCCTGGGGCTGGACTAGAACTCGACCTGCATGCCCAACTCGACCACGCGGTTGGGGGGGATGCGGTAGAAGTTGCCCGCCGACTGGGCGTTACGGGACATGACTGAGAAGAGCCATTGGCGCCAGCGGGACATGGAAACGCAAGTCTTGGGAACGATCGTCTCCCGACTGAGAAAGAACGTGGTGTTGTTGATGACCACAGGCTTGCCGTCGAGGGGAGCGGCCGCCAGGAGTTCGGGGACGTTCGGTTCCTCCATGAACCCGTAGTGGGCAATGATGCGGTAGAAACTGGGCGCGAGCCGATCCACGAACACCCGTTTGTCGGCCGCCACTTGAGGCACTTCGTCGGTGACAATGGTCAGAATAACGTTGCGTTCATGGAGCACTTTGTTGTGCTTGAGGTTGTGGAGCAAGGCGATGGGCGTGCCCTCCGGATTGGCAGTCATAAACAAGGCCGTCCCCGGAACGCGCTGCAAGCGCTTGCTGTTCTCGACATCATCCAGGAACGTCTCCAACGGCATCGAGGCGGGCCGGAGCTTGGCCCAGAGCATCTGCCGGCCTTTTTTCCAGGTGGCCATCAGCAGGAAGATGACCACGCCCATGGCCAGCGGGAACCAGCCTCCGTTGACGACTTTGAGGAGGTTGGCGGCGAAGAAGGCGGTTTCGACCACGATGAAGACGCTGCAAACCAAGGCGGCCCGAACCGCGCTCCAATGCCACAAACGCCGGGAGGCGAAGTAGAACAGCACGGTGGTCGAGAGCATCGTCAGAGTGACCGCGATGCCATAGGCCGAGGCCATGTTGTCGGAGGAACGGAAACCGAGCACCAGGCCGATGCAGGCCACCATCAAGAACCAGTTCACATGGGGCATGTAGATTTGTCCCCGCTCGCGTGAGGAGGTATGCTTGACCGCCATGCGCGGCAAATACCCCAACTGAATGGCCTGGATGGTGAGGGAAAAGGCGCCCGAGATGAGGGCCTGCGAAGCAATGACGGTGGCGGCGGTCGACAACCCGACCAGGAGGTAAAGCGCCCAATGGGGAGCGAGATAGTAAAAGGGATTGCTGATCGCGCTGGGATCCCGCAAGACGAGCGCACCTTGGCCGAGGTAATTCAGGAAGAGACCCGGCAGGACCAGATTGAACCAGGCCAGGCGGATAGGGCGGCGGCCGAAATGACCGACATCGGCGTAAAGCGCCTCGGCGCCGGTAACGGCCAGGAAGACGGCCCCGAGAACCACGAACCCCTCGGCGCCACTGTGCATGAGGAAGCTAAGCCCCCAACGGGGGTCCAGCGAGAAGAGGACCTCGGGAGCCTTGAGGATGCCATGGACGCCGAGGATGGAGAGGACGATAAACCAGACGACCATGATGGGGCCGAACACGGCGCCGACCTTGCCGGTGCCCCGGCTTTGGGCGGCGAACAGGCCGATGATGATCACAATGGTGAGCGGGATGATAAAGGACTTCAAGGCAGGCGTCGCGACATCCAAGCCCTCGACGGCGCTGAGGACGGAAATGGCCGGCGTGATCATGCCGTCACCGTAGAGCAGGGCGGCGCCGAACACGCCCAGTCCGATGAGCAAGGCGCGCCGACGGCCGGCGCCAGGCTCCTGTTTGGGGAAGGCCAGGGCCATCAAGGCCAGGATGCCTCCCTCGCCGCGGTTGGTCGCCCGCAACACGACGCTGAGATATTTCATCGAGACGATCAGCAGGAGAGACCAGAGGATCAGAGAGAGAATCCCGAGCACATTGTCGTGGGTAGGCTCCAAGGGATGGGTGCCGGCAAAACACTGCTTCAGGGCGTACAGCGGGCTGGTCCCAATGTCGCCATAGACCACCCCCAAAGCTCCCAGGGTTAGCACTGCCAGATAACGGCCCGTAGCCGGTTTTGGTTCCATAATGACTAACGAACTCCGAATTTTTGATTGGCACAATTCGGCATGCTCACAGGTTCGAGGGCCAACACTACTCTCGGGGCGGGGAAAACTCAAGGCAGTTTGAGCCGTACTTCTGCTTTCGCTCGGAGACGTGATGTGCTAGATGGAAGCTCAAGCGATGAGAAAATTGATGACATTTTGCGAACTGGCCGTGGAACATATCCCTCTTATCCCGTCAAAAAGACTCTGGCGCGGCGCGACGGCAGCCCTGTTGCTGGCGGCTCTGGGCCCGGTCTTCCCAGGCAGCAGCGCCCGCGGGGAAGATGAAATCTCCGCCGAATGCCGCAAATCGGCGGCCTTCCTGGCGCCGGTGGACGGCGCCAACGGGCGGCACTACGCGCCAGAACTGGAGGTGCGGATGCTGCACCTGGCACTGGATGTCACGCCCGATTTCAAGGCGCGCAGTGTCAAAGGTCAGGTGACGCTCAGGTTCAAGGCGCTGCGCCAACCGGTGCGGGAACTTAGGCTCGACGCGGTCAAGCTTACCGTGACCTCGGTAACCGCGACGGAGAAGCTCCAAGGCTGGCAGGCGACGGATGAGAACATCATTCTGACCTTCGCCGAACCGCTCAAGCCGGACCAGGAGGCCAGCGTCACCGTCACTTACCACGCCGAGCCCAAGGCGGGGCTCTATTTCCGGACGCCGGAGCAGGGTTATAAGCCGGGCGACACGCATCTTTTTTCCCAGGGCGAGGAAAGCGAAGCACGCCATTGGTATCCATGCTTTGACGCGCCCAATGTGAAGTTCACCTCGGAGCTCACCTGCCATGTGCCGGCGGGGATGACGGTAGTCTCGAACGGTCGGTTGGTGGGAGAAAACAAGGACCCCAGTGGGGACCTTACGGCAATCCACTGGTCGCAGGAGCAACCGCATGCGAACTACCTGATCACGCTAGTGGCGGGGTATTTGAGCAAACTGGAAGCCAAACACGGGCGGGTCCCGCTGGCCTTCTACACACCGGCCTCGGAAGCGCGGGAAGCGGTCACGTCCTTCCGCCATACGGAGGACATTATGGCGTTTTTCGAGAAGGAAATCGGGGTCGCCTATCCGTGGGCGAAATACGATCAGTTGTGCGTGAACGACTTCGTGGCCGGGGGCATGGAGAATACGAGCGCGACGACGCTGACCGACAGCACCCTGTTCACGGAGGCGACCGAGAACCTGCACGATAGCGACAGCCTGGTAGCGCACGAGATGGCGCACCAGTGGTTCGGCGACCTGGTCACCTGCAAAGACTGGTGCCACACCTGGCTCAACGAAGGGTTCGCCACCTATTACGAGGCGCTCTACCGCGGCCACAGCAAAGGCCACGACGACCTGTTGCTCGAGTTCTACCAATCATCCCGCCAGATCATCAGCGTGGCGGACGACAACAATGCCATCGTGCGCCGGGTTTACGGGCAACCGCGGGAATTGTTCAGTTACCTGGCCTACCCCAAGGGGAGTTGGGTGCTGCGGATGCTGCGCGCCGACCTGGGGGACGACCTGTTCCGGCGCTGCATCAAGACTTACCTCGAACGGTTTCGTTATGGCAGCGTGGGCACCGAAGACCTGCGCGGGGTCATCGAGGAACTTTCTGGCCGTTCGTTTGACCAGTTCTTCGACCAATGGGTTTACCACGCCCATCATCCTGAGTTGGAGGCCAGCTACAGTTGGGACGAAGGTGCCCGACTGGCCAAGGTCAACATCAAGCAGACCCAAAAGCTCAGCGACAATGTGCTGCTTTTTCGGGTCCCGCTTTCAGTCCGATTCAAGGGCCCGTTCGGCGTGGCGAACCGGGTGATGAAAGTGTGGCAGACGGAGGAGACTTTTTCCTTCCCGCTGGACTCCGCGCCGGAGAACGTCCGGCTGGATCCCGATTGCGAATTACTGGCCAAGATCAACTTCACGGTGCCCAACGCCATGCTCCTGGCGCAGTTGGCCGACGCCCAGGATGTGCTTGGCCGTTTAATGGCGGTCGAGCAGCTTGCCCGGCGGCAGGACAAGGAGGCCTTGGCAAAACTCAAACAGGCGCTGGCCCAAGACAGCTTTTACGCCGTCAGGACCGAGGCGGCCAATGGTCTGCGGAGTATTCATTCCGATGAGGCCCTGGCCGCCCTGCTCGAATCCGTCCACCAACCGGACGCCCGGGTCCGCAACCAGGTTCTGATGGCTCTGGGCGGGTTCTACACGGACGCCGCGTTCACTGCGGAGCGCGAGAGTCTGGACCAAGAAAAGAACCCAGCGATCGTGGCCAATGCGATCCGGAACCTGGGAGCCTATTTCCGACCCGGAGTGCGTGAGATCCTACTGAAGTATTTGGATTCCGAGTCGTATCAGAACGCGCTGGCGGACGCCGCCATCGGAGCCATGCGGACCCAGGGCGACCCAGATTATGTTGCGCCGCTGCTGAAGAACCTCGAGCGACGGGAACGGGCGTTCACCGCACACGGATTTGGCCAGGCGCTCGGGACGCTCGCCTGGCTGGCCCGGGACCAGGAAAAGAAGGACGAGGTCCGCGAGTTTCTGCTCCGTTACGTCAACCACCAACGGCGGATCCTCCAGGTAGCCAGCATCAACGCCCTGGGTGCGTTGGGCGATCCCAAGGCCATCCCGGCCCTCGAGACCTTCGCCTCGGCAGGCAAAGAAAACGTGGCTCAAGGACCGGCCGAGCGGGCCGTAGCCCAATTGCGCGCTAACCGCAAGTCGGCCGAGGAGCCGCGGAGCCTGCGCCAGGAGTTGCTGGATCTTCAGAAGAGCAACCGCGACTTGCGCAAGGACCTGGACGACCTCAAGAAGAAGGTCGAAGCCCGGCCAGCCAAGCCGGCGGCGCCAACCAATTCGACCCCGCCGCCACCGCAGAAACCGAAGGGACTGGTACCGGTGAAAAGCCTCTAAGACCGTTTGAAATCCTCCGCGCGGCGCTTGCTTCCGGGAACGCGCGGATGAAGGCATCCGCGCTCCTAAACCTCAGGCCTCCGCCGGCGTCTCGGCTGGTCGAGCCGGGTAATCCGGGAACCAGATATGATCGTCGATCTCGGCCTGCAAGGTCGAGTCCTCGACGCTTCGGCCGAGGCCGGCGTCGCGAGCGGTCTGGGCCACTTTGAAGGCAATGAGGCGGCTGGCGGCGCGCAAGTCACGCAAACTGGGGTATAAGGCGTCGTTCGCTGAAGCGGTGGTCCGCGTGAACTCGGCCAGGGCGCGCGCGGCGGCCAGGAACATGGCGTCGGTCACCCGGCTGGCCTCGCTGATTAGGACCCCCAAGCCCACGCCAGGGAAGATGAACACGTTGTTGCATTGGCCAATCACATGGCGCTGGCCGGCGTAAAGTACCGGCTCGAACGGCGAGCCGGTAGCGACGAGGGCCCGTCCATCGGAGTGGACCAGGGCCTCGGAAGGCGTGCATTCGGCCTTGCTGGTGGGATTGCTCAACGGCAGGATGATGGGCCGTTCGCAGTGGGCAGCCATACCGCGGAGGACACCGGGGGTAAAATCCCCTGGTTGGCCCGTTGTGCCGATTAATACCGTCGGTTTAACCGTAGCGACGACCTCCTCGAGGGTGGCCGTCGGTGGATTGGCCAAACCGAGCGCCGCCAGGTCCTCCGAGCGCAAAGCCACGTCCCGCTTATGCGCCTCTAGTTCCGTCCGATCGGCATGGACGACACCGCCCGAATCGATGAAGATCTGCCGCTGGCGCACCTCGGCCTCACTCAGTCCTTCCTCCAACAACGCGGTCCGGAGAAGCCGCCCGATGCCCACCCCGGCCGCCCCTGAGCCAGCCAAAAGAAACCGTTGCTCCCGCAGTGGCCGACCGGTGAGGCGCAGCCCGGACAGGATTCCCGCCAGCGCGACGGCCGAGGTCCCCTGGATGTCGTCGTTGAAACTGGGCAAGCGCCGGGCGTAACGCTCCAGCAACCGGAAGGCGTTGGCTTTCTTAAAATCCTCCCATTGCAGCAGGGCGCGGGGGAAAACGTTCTTGACGGCCTGGACGAATTCCTCGAGGAAGGTGTCGTACTCGGGACCGCGCAAGCGCCGGCCCCGATAACCCAGGTAGTAAGGATCCTCCAGCAGCGCCCCGTTGTCGGTCCCGACGTCCAGGCTGATCGGCAGGCAGACCGAGGGGTGGATGCCGGCGGCGGCCGAGTAGAGCACGAGCTTGCCAATCGGGATGGCCATGCCCCCGGCCCCCTGGTCCCCGAGCCCCAAGATGCGCTCATTGTCGGTGACCACGATGAGGCGGACATCGCGTTGGGAGAAATTCCGCAGCCGATGGGCGAGTTGGCCGCGATCTTCCGGACACAGGAACAACCCGCGCGGTCGCCGGAAGATGTGGCTGTATTGCTGACAAGCCAAGCCCACCACCGGGGTGTAGATGATCGGGGTGAGCCGTTCCAGGTTCTCTACCAACAGCCGGTAAAAGAGCGTTTCGTTCCGATCGAGCAAGGCGATCAGGCCGATGTATTGTTCGAGGGGATCGTGTTTAGAGAAGATATGCTCCAACTCGGTGGCGCACTGTTGCTGGATGGTCAGCACGGCGTGCGGCAGCAAGCCCTCGATGCCGTGCCGGCGGCGCTCGGCATTGGTGAAGGCTAGATCTTTGTTCTGGGCGGGGTCGCGCAGCATCTGCTCGCCCCGCGACCAACGCGCGGTGGAATCGGTTTTTCGGTTCATAGACCCCAAGGATGACATTTTGACCGACTATTACCCTCATTCTCCACCCGCAAGCCTTTTTGGCTACGCTTTCCTTGGCATTCGCTGGGCCTTTATTGGCCAAACTCACGCTGATTCCTCCAGGGTATTAGGCGTGCACCAGAAGCTTCGCCATTCGGAACGTGCGCCGACCATCGCGAAGCGTCTGGAGAGTACTACGCCTCCCGCCGCTTTGGGGCAGGGGGCTGATGGCGAATGCCGCGGGAGACCAAGAGTCCATTCCTCGCCGTGTTTTCGCCCACGCCACTTGATTCTTTCCCCGTTCGGCCGACCGGGCTAGGCTGGCTTGCATGTTAGCCATTCTATTGCCGTTGCTCCTGCTGGCGCAGGGAACCCCCGAAAACTATCTGCTGGTGGACTCTGCGGAGCTCGAGGCCGCGAAAGCCAAGGCCGCCCAGTTTCCCTGGGCCAGGACGGCAATGATCGAACTCATCGGCCGCGCGGAAAAGGCCGTCAACACCCCTCTGGAAGTGCCGGATCGCGGGGGACAGTGGGGGCATTGGTATAGTTGCAAGCTCGACGGGGTCCGGCTGCGCACGATTTCGCCCACCGAACACCGTTGCCCGGTCTGCGGGAAGACGTACAGCGGCGAGCCCTACGATGCGGTGGTGATTTCGAGTGTCCATAGCCGCAACGGTGCCGCGATCCGCGACTGTGGCCTGGCCTACCGCCTCTCCGGGCGGCAGGAGTTTGCGGCACGCGCGGCAGAACTCCTGAAGGCGTACGCCGCCCGGTACCAGACCTATGCTTTGCACAACATCAACGGCGAAGCGAAGGTCGGCGGCGGCCGGATCATGGCACAGACCCTGGACGAGAGCGTCTGGCTGATCCCGGTGGCCTGGGGTTACGCCCTGGTGCGCGAGACCTTGTCCGAGGCGGACCGCGGCCAGATTGAGCAGGATCTGTTCGTGGCGGCCGCGGACGTGATTCGCCAACATCAAATGGGGATCCACAACATCCAGTGCTGGAAGAACAGCGCGGTGGGCCTGGCCGGGTACGTCTCGGGTCGGGCTGACCTAGTACGCGAGGCGATCGACGATCCGGTGCGGGGATTCAAGGCGCAGATCGCCAAGGGCATCACGGCGGATGGGCTCTGGCACGAGGGTTCGCTGGGGTACCACGTCTATACCATGTCGGCAACGTGGCCGCTCGCGGAGGCGGCTCGCCATCGTGGCCTCGACCTCTACAGTCCCCAATATGGCACCATGTGGGACGCCCCGCTGGCGCTGGCGTTGCCCAATGGCGACGCACCCGGCTTCAACGACAACGCCGGCGCTAACGTCGGCACCCTGGGCTCCCTCTACGAGGTTGCCTTTGCGCGCTGGAAAACGCCGGCCTATGGCGGGGTCGTGGCCCGCAGCGCCCGCGACGACATCAACGCGCTGCTTTACGGCGTGCCGGAGGTTCCCCGTGTCCCACTCATCCCCACCACCAGCGCGCTGCTGAAGGACGCGGGCTACGCCCTGTTGCGGGCCGGAACCAATGCGGCGGCCATGCGGTTCGGCATGCAGGGCGGCGGGCACGGCCATCCGGACAAGCTCAATCTCGTCACCTTCGGAAAAGGCACGCTGCTGGGCCTGGACCCCGGCTCCATCAATTACGGGGTGCCGCTGCACGGAGAATGGTACCGCAGCACCATCGCCCACAACACCGTTTGCGTGGACCAACAACTCCAAGCCGCCAAGGACGGAAAACTCGAGGACTGGCAGACGCATGGGGGTGCCACCACCATCGCCGCCAGCGCCAACCAGGCCTATCCCGGTGTGCGCCTCAAGCGCACGGTGACCCTGAGCCCGCAAGGGGTCATCGAAGACCAATTCGAGTGCGCCTCGGCGGCGGCCCACGTTTACGACTGGGCTTTTCACGTCGCCGGAACACTCGATTCGTCCCTCACGTTTGCCGACCGAACGGGTACGCTCGGTGGCACCAATGGTTATCAGCATATCAAGGAACTCGCCTCGGCCCAGACCAGCGAGCCCTTCTGGATGAGATGGCAAGCCGGCGACACCACGCTCACCCTTTACTTTAAAGCCGCTCCAGACACGGAGGTAATTCGAGGCGTCGCCCCGGGGCGGAACCCCGCCGACAAGGTCCCAGTGGTCATTGTGCGACGGAAGGCGCAAACCACGACCTTCGACGTGCGCCATGAGATAAAGTGAAACAAACCGGGTGGGTTCAGGGTATAATATCCATATCGACGTTCGAAGATTGAGACTATGAAATCGAGTTACCCGCGATGGGCCGGTGTGCTGGCCGCCGTGTTGATGATCGGCACCCGCCTCCAGGCGGCGGACCTGGAGAAGAATCTGGAGAAAACCTTCCGGGTGAACCCCGGCGGGAAACTCGTGATCCAGGCGGATCGAGGTTCGATCACGGCCACGACGGATGGAGGCGATCAAGTCCGGGTCCGGATCTTTCGCGAGGTTAAAGGCGGGAACAAATCGAAGGGGGAGGAATTGCTCGCCAACCACGAAGTGAGCTTCCGGCAGGAGGGCAACGCCGTAACAGTGATCGCCAAGGACAAGCGAAAGCGGGCCTGGTCCTTCAGCCTGAACCAGGCGTGGTTGGAGGTGCGTTACGAGGTCACCTTGCCAAAGAGATTCATGATTGATTTTCAGACGGCCGGAGGCGACGTGAAGCTGACCGACCTGGAGGGGGACGCCAAGGCACGGACGACGTCCGGCAGCATCCACTTCGGGAAGATCGACGGCCAGGTCGAGGTAGCCGATGCGGGCGGTGACATTGTGATCCAGGAGGCCGGCGGCGACCTGGCCGCCCATACCACGAGCGGATCGATCCGGGTGGTCAAGGGTGGCGGGAAGATCGAGGTGAGAGACGCCGGAGGGAACATCGAGGTGCTGGAGGCGGCCGGCGACCTCAAAGCGACCACTACCAGCGGCAGGATCGTGGTAGGCATGGCCAGAGGCGAGGTCGAGGCGGTGGACGCGGGGGGAGACATCCGCATCGAGGCGGCAGATAAGAGTATTGACGCGCGCACGACCAGCGGGACGATCCGGATCCATTCGGTGCGGGGTCCACTCAAGGCCAGGGACGCCGGGGGCGACATCATCATTGACCAGGCTGCAGGCGATGTCGTGGCCACAACCACCAGCGGGTCACTGAAGATGAAGCGCGTTCAGGGCCACCTGGAGGCGCACGATGCGGGTGGGGACATCCGGGTTGAGGAAATCGGGGGCGACGCGCTGGTGCAGACGACCAGCGGTCCGATTGTCATCGGCCTGGTCAAAGGCAAGCTGGACGCGCGGGGGGCGGGCAGCGACATCACGGTGTCCCAGACACGGGAGGCCGTGACGGCGCACACCACGAGCGGATCGATCCGAGTGGGGTTTGGCGTCGCTCCACAGGCGGATTGCCGACTGGAGGCCATCGGCGGAGGCATTCAACTTACGCTGCCAGGCTCGGCGGCGCTGGACCTCGATGCCCACAGCGCGGGCGGCGAAATCAAGTCAGACCTCCCGGTGACGAGGAGGGATTCAGGCCGTTCGCCGACGGGCGGATTGCGGGGGAAGATTAACGGCGGTGGTCCCGTGTTAACGCTGCGCGCCAGTTCCGGGGATATCCAGATCAAAGCCTCCGCGGCCGCGGCCCCGGCGCCGGTCCAGGCGGAAGACGAGGAGCATCGAACGCCATGAAATCCTCACATTCCCCCGGCGCGATGGCTTGCGCGCCGCGCTCCTGGCCGTGCCCGTCCCAGGTTACGTCTGGCTGCTTGTCCGCCCTCCCGCTAGTCGTGGCGCTGGGGTTGCTTGGGGCCGGCGCGCCCGTGCGGGCGCGCGCTGCGGTTTCGCAGGCTGCGACCATCATTTCGCCGAGCAACGCCTCCTACCTGGAGAAGCTCGCGGCGCATGAGGTGCGACGTTACGTTTATTTGTGCACGGGTGAGTTGCTATCCATCCGATCCGACTCCGGTGCCGTGCCAGCACGATCCGACCTGATCGTGGTGGCACGGCGAGGACGGCCGCAGATCAAAAATGCGGTGAGGAGTGACGCAGTGGTTGCGGCGGTCGATTCACTGGGGGCGCAGAGCTACTGGCTGGTGAGTCTTGGCGCCAGCGATCCGGCGACCAAGATCGGGCACAGCATCCTCGTGGTCGCCGGGGGGGACGACGCCGGGACACTTTACGCCGCTTATCGCCTGGCGGAAGTGCTCGGCGTCCGCTTTTATCTGCACGGTGACGTGGTGCCCGATGGCGCGGCTCCCTGGCGCATGCCGCTGGTGGACGAGCGTTCCGCCCCGCTCTTTGCCTTGCGAGGCATTCAGCCGTTTCATGATTTTCCGGAGGGCCCCGACTGGTGGAATCGCGATGACTACCTGGCGGTGATCGGGCAGTTGCCAAAACTGCGCATGAATTTCTTTGGCCTCCATACTTACCCCGAAGGGGCGCCCAATGCCGAGCCGACCGTTTGGATCGGGACACCGGCCGACGTGGGTAAGGACGGTCGCGTCGGGTTCAGTTACCCCGCCAGTTACCAGAACACATTGCGGGGCAATTGGGGCTATGCTGCGACCAAGACTAGTGATTACGTCCTGGGGAGTGCCGAACTGTTTGAGCGCGACGCCTTTGGCCCGGACGCCCTGGGCGAGTCGGTGCCCGCGCCGACGGCCCCCGAGGCCAGCAACCGGGTGTTTGACCAGACCGCCGCGCTGCTGCGCGAGGCCTTCAGCTTCGCGCACCAACTGGGTGTCAAGACCTGCGTCGGCACTGAGACCCCCCTGGTGGTTCCCAAGCTGGTCCAGGAGCGGCTTAAGCAGGCCGGAAAGAACCCGTCCGACCTCGCGACGGTGCAGGAGCTTTACGAAGGCATTTTCCGCCGCGCGGCCCTGGCCTATCCGCTCGATTACTATTGGTTCTGGACGCCTGAAGGCTGGACGTGGTCGGCGGTGAAAGAGGAGCAGATAACCGCCACCAAGAACGATTTTGCCGCAGCAATAGCGGCGCACCGCAAAGTCCAGCCGCCCTTCGGCCTGGCCACCTGCGGCTGGGTGCTCGGTCCACAGCAGGACCGCGCCCTCTTCGACAAGTTCCTGCCCAAGGACGTCGCAGTGAGTTGCATCAATCGTGAGGTCGGTTACACGCCGGTCGATGCCGGCTTCGCGGACGTGAAAGGACGATCCAAATGGGCGATCCCGTGGCTGGAGGATGACCCGGCGTTGACCTCGCCGCAATTGTGGGTGGGGCGCATGCGACGCGACGCCGCCGACGCTTTGGCCTATGGCTGCGACGGTTTGATGGGCATCCATTGGCGCACGCGCATCCTCGGGCCCAACGTCAGCGCCTTGGCCCAGGCGGCCTGGGAGCAACGGCCCTGGGTCGCCGATTACCGAGCCCACGCCTCACCGCCACCCGCTCCGCGGGTGGCGGGACCGGTGGGCGGCCAGGTAGCGGCGTTCCCTAACAACCCAATCGCCGGCACGGATGACCCCACACTGTACCAAACCGTTCGCTACGGCCTTTCCGCCTATCACCTGCCCTTGACCAACGGCCTCGCCCGCGTCTCCCTCAAATTCTGCGAGCCGCATTACCAGGCAGCCGGCAAGCGGGCGTTTGACGTGAAACTACAAGGCCGGACCGTCATCACCAACCTGGACATCTTCGCGCGCGCCGGCAAGGATCGCGCACTCGATTACACGTTTCCCGATATCGCGGTGACCAACGGCTGGCTGAACATTGATTTTGTGCCGCGCATCGAGTTCCCGAGCATCGCCGCGATCGCAGTCGAAGGGGCTGGGCTGGCGTTAAAGATCAATTGCGGCGGACCGGCGTATAAGGATTACCTCGCCGACCTCGCTCCCGGTCCGGAACCGAAACCCCTCCTGCCCTCGACCCGGGACTTTTACCGGGACTGGGCATCGCATCAATTCGGCCGGCAGGTGGGCCCGGCGGCAGCGGAGATTTTCGAGCGGATCGACGGCGCGCTGCCGAAACCGTCGGTTTGGACCTCGGGTCCGGGCGGCATCCGGCCCGACCCGCGACCCTGGGAAGATGTGGGCAAGGACTATGCGTTTGTAAAAGAGTTCGCCGCTTTGAGCCCCGAGGTTCATGGTCCCGGGAACGTCGAGCGGTTTAATTACTGGCTGAATACCTTCCTCTATTTCCGGGCGATCGGAGAGGCCAACTGTGCCTGGGCTGAATATGAACGCGCCCTGGCGAAAGTGAAGCAGGAGAAAGACCCAGCCGCGCGCCAGGCCTTGGCTCGCCAGGAAGGCTTTCCGGCGCGGAGGAAGCTGGTCTTGCTGGTAAGCGAGCTTTACGACCGCCTGCTCTCCACCCTCTCCACCCCCGGCGAACTGGGCACCGTGGCCAATTGGAACCAGCACAACCTGCCAGAGCTCTTGACCAAGCCAGGCGAGGAGCTCGCCCGGCTCACCGGGGCGCCCCTCCTGCCGGAACTCCAGCCCGGACGCCATTACCGTGGCCCCGCCCGAATCGTCGTTCCCGCCGTCCGGTCCAGCCTCAAGGCAGACGAACGGCTAACGCTCAAGATCCTGATCCTCTCGGAGACGCCACCCCGGCAGGCTGGGGTCTACTGGCGGAAACTGGGGGAAGGGCGTTTCGACAAGATCCCGTTGCAACACGTCGCCCGTGGGGTCTACTCGGCAGCCCTGCCGCCGGCCCGGGAGGATTTCGAGTACTACGTGCAGGCTGAACCGGCCCAGGGATCGGCCTGTTACTACCCGGCCACCGCCCCGCAACGAGGCCAGACGATCATCGTTGTCCCAAACTGAACGGTCGCCCCGCTGAATTGGCGGGCACGCCAGGGGCCGGACACGGCTGACCTGGGCATGTGGGGGCGTTTTATGGCGCAAGCTACGAAGTCTGCGGCAGCTTGGGTTTACCAACCCCAATGCCGCCAGGCTTTAAGCGTGCGCATCCCGGAGGGAGTTGAAGTGCTAGACCAACCTCACCCAACGCTGAAGCCTGGGGCTAAGACCTGGTGACTCCGTGAAAACCAAGGGCCACCCTCTCCCCCCTCATCCCTAAGGGAGAGGAGGCTTTACTCCACTCGATTGCGAGGCTCACCGCCGTGGTCCGCCCTCGCGGTCGCGACCATCACGTTCCCGGCCTTCACGTTCGCGGGGCCGTTGGAACTGGCGCAAGGCGCGGCGCAAGGATTCGATTTCGCGCTCGTCGGCGGTTTTCTGACGCTCGGCCAATTCGAGGGTGTCCAGGACTTCTTCCAAATCGTCTATGGCCAGGCGCAGACTCTCCAGCACCTCGCCGACCTCTTCGATGGCCTTCCGAACGGCCTCGGGTGAGGCGGGTTGGAGTGGCCGGGATGGAGGCTCGGGCGGCGATGTTCGCCGCTCGGGCTGGGGCGCGCGGTAAGATGGTCTGGCAGGACGGGACTGCGGCTCGGAGGCACGCCGGGGTTCGGGTTCATCGAGGTCATCCGCTTCCGTCCGGGCTGGCCCGCCTGCTTCCGTCCGACTCAGAACGTCCGACGGTTCGGGCTCGCCCGCCTCGACCCGCTCCGGCGCGGGTTCCCCCTCATATTCGGCTTCGGGTTCATCCACCGGCGCGTGCTCCTCGAGCGCCTCCGAATCGTCGGCCGGATGATAGGGAATCTCGGCCTCGGGGCCGGATCGCTCCTCCCGGTAGGCGGGATCGGAAGTGCCGGGCAACGAGGTTTCTCCGTGGTCGGCAAATTCCTCTTCCTCATGGCGGTCGGGCCGGCCTAAGGGCGGCTCGCCCGACGCCAGGGGTTGGCCGTCCGTTTCCAAGGGTGATGGGCGCCGTCCGCGTCCGCGCCGCCCACGGCCTGAACGGCGGCTACGCCGCCCAGCGTAGGCGGGTATGGGCGTCTCGTTCTGCTCTGTTCCAGTTTTCGGTGCGTCTTCGGGAACCATGTTTCTTTCAAATTGCCCTGATTGGCGGCAAAAGCAATGGGAATTTATTGGTTGGACGCCCTCGCGGGGTTTCTCCAACATGCAGGTTTGTCATGAACAAGTTTCAACCAATCCGAAAGCAGGCGATTTACGGCGTGCTGGCTTGCCTGGGTATCCTCGGGGCGGGCCGTCTGGCTGCGGCCCAAGCGCCCGTGCTGATTCCGCGGCCTAGCATCATCCTCATCGTCGCCGACGATCTGGGGTATGGGGACCTGGGTTGCTACGGTCAGAAGCAGATCAAGACGCCCAACCTGGACGCCTTAGCCGCAGCGGGGATGCGATTTACGAGTTTTTACGCCGGCAGTAGTGTCAGCACCCCCTCGCGTGGGGCGTTGATGACCGGGTTGCACACGGGCCACGCCTACGTGCGCGGGGATGCGGCCCTGTCGCTGCGGGCGGAGGACGTGACGGTGGCTCAATTGCTCAAGGCCGCCGGCTATCATAACGGGCTGATGGGGGAGTGGGGACTGGGCGATAACGGCACTGCCGGCGTGCCGCAACGCAAGGGTTTTGACGAGTTCGTAGGTTACCTCGATCTGACCCATGCGCACGATTATTACACCGACCATTTGTGGCGCTATGATGGCCGAAGCGGTCGGGACACGAACATCACGTTTTTCGAAAATGCGGATGGCAAGAAGGGCATCTATATGCCGGACCTCTTCACCACGGCCGCCATGAATTTTGCGCGGATCAACCGGCCAGACCGGTTCAACCGGTTCCGGTCCTTCTTCCTCTGCCTGGCCACCGCCGTCCCGCACGCCAACAACGAAGAAGGCCGACGGACGGGTAACGGGATGCAAGTGCCCACGGATGCTCCGTATACCAACGAGCTGTGGCCCCAAGCCGAGAAGAGCAAGGCCGCCATGATCACCCGCCTCGACCGTGACGTGGGCGCGCTCCTCGCCAAGCTGAAATCGCTCCAGATCGAGTCCAACACCGTGATCTTCTTCCTGAGTGCCACCGGTCCCCACAAGGAAGGCGGCGTCAACCCGGCCTTCTTTCAGAGTTCCGGCCCGCTCCGCGGCCTCAAGCGGGATCTCTACGAGGGGGGCATCCGCGTCCCCTTGATCGTGAGCTGGCCGGGCCGGATCAAGCCGGGCCAAGTGAGCGACCAGGTCTGCGCCGCGTGGGACTTCCTGCCGACAGCGATGGAGATCGCCCAAACAGAGACCCCGGCGAAACTCGACGGGATTTCGCTGGTGCCGGCCTTCCTCGGCCGCCCGTTGACCAACCAGCATGAATTTCTCTATTGGGAAAGCCACGAGAGCGGGTTTCAACAGGCCGCGCGCTCCGGCACCTGGAAAGCCGTCCGCCGGCAGCCCAACCAACCCATCGAGCTGTACAACCTCGACCCCGACCTCGGCGAAAAGCATGACGTGGCTGCGGACAATCCCAAAATCGTGGCCAAGTTCGAGGAGTACTTCAAAACTGCGCGGACGGATTCCACGCAGTTTCCAATAACCGTTCCCATCCAGGGCGGGACGGTAACCAACGCGCCCGAAGTGGCGCCGAAGCGCTGACGTCCGGCCAACCGCCCCAAGCGTCGCCGGCCTGCGGGGCCTACCGGGTGGGTGGCAATCCGGCCGCCCACGCACAACCGCGGCGGACGAGGTCGCCGACCCCCGGACTGTTGGTGTAAGCCAGGGTGTTGTGGCCGAGCACGCAGTGGAATACGCGACCTTGGCCGTAGTTCAACACAAAGGCCATGGGATAGTCTTTCTGGTCCACTTTGCTGGTCGCCTTGGCCACCACGTGGATCGGCGCGTCGCCGGTGAGGCAGGTATAGAGTTCGTCCATGGTCTCGAAAGGCTCCAGGCCCCGAGTGATAGGATGGTCTGGATCGGCGATCTCCACGCGGAACTTGCCGTAGGGGTCGTGCCCGCGAAGCTTCGGATCATAAATGCGGCCCGCCAGCAACTTAAACTCGGGCCACTCATTGGTGCCCCACGCGCCGCAGGCGAAATGAGTGAGCATCATGCCCTTTCCACCAGCCACGAACCGTCTGAGGTTTTCCCGAGCCGCCGGCCCGGGACCGGGTTTCTCCCAATTCATGAAGTGCAGGATCACCGCATCCCAGGCCTGCAACTGTGGCGAAGCCAGCGCCTCCGGATCTTCGACGATGCGCACCTGGAGACGCGGATCGTTTTCGAGGATAGCTTTCAAGGCCGGCGCGGTCTGAGGCCAGGCGTGGCCGGGGTAGTCGTCACCGGTCACGATGAGGATCTTGGTGCCCGGCGCGAGCGGGGTCAGGTCGGCCGGTTTGGGCTTCCGGACTTCGACGCCGGTCTGCACAACCTGCGTGGCGCTGCGGCTGCCGGGTTTGGTCTCGATCAGCCAGAGTTCACCCAGCACGGCGTTCGGACCGGATTGGTGAGTGAAGGCAACGCGGGCACGGCCCTGGGCGACCGCGGCGGCCGGGACGGGCAGTTGGATCGTGGCCGGCGGTTGGTTGGCAGCACTGGAGGGTAACCGCGTCACCGGCAACGCCACCACCGGCTCCGTTCCATTCACTCCCAGGAACCGCACGGATTGCGAGCGTCCGCCGCCATCCCCGTCCCACCAAGTGAAACCGATCGCGTAGGCCCGGGCGGACTCAAGCCCTTCGAGGGTGAATTCTATCGCCCGCCCGTCGTAGGTGACGGTGCCTGCGGCCGGGTTGGCGGCGTAACCCTCAAAGGTCCAGGGCTTGCCGCTGAGTTGCCGCAAGACGAGGCCGCCGGCGCCTTCCACCCGGGCGAGGATCCCGCAGTCCAGGTAGGCGACGAGTTTATCCTCGGGCGGCAGTGCGGCCGCCAGTTGCTTCTGCCGTTCGACACCGACCGAGGGGGCGTAAGGGGCGGAGATGGTCTCGGCCGTACTCCAACCGTCGCGAAGCATCCGCTGTGCCCGACCGACGAGGGTGCTGTCGCCGGCGGTTTCGACCACTTTCTTGAGGGCTGCCTCGGCCGCCACGGGATCTTGGGCCCCGGCTTTGGAGGCGAGGTTGAGGACGGCCACCGCCGCGTCACCGCGAACAGCAGGGTCGCTCAGCAGCCGGCTGGCAGGCTCCAAGGCGGCCGGTTGGCCGGACTCGGCCAGCGCGCCTAACAATGAACGCTTGTCCGCCTCCGTCCGCGCTGCCTCCACGGCTCGGGTCAACCGTGCCGCCTGGCCAGACTTGGCCTCGATAGCGAGGCGCAAGTAACCGCGCAAAGCCAGTGTGCGGTGGACGGGGCTGTCCGCATCCAAACTCAGCTTTAGTAGATCGTCGGCGGCGGACTCTTCCGGCCAATCGGCTACGGTCCGCACGGCCACATCGCGAACTTCAGGCTCGCCGTCCTGGAAGGAACCGACGATGGCGCGCAAGGCCTCAGGACCGCCCAGGGCGCCGAGCACGCGAATCACCAGGCAGCGTTGCTGGCCATGCAAGGCGCCGAATTGGTCCAGCAAGGGCCGAGTGCGGGCAGCCAGGCCGGGGAGGTGTTGGGCGATGGCGACCAGGGCGCGTTCTGCGGCGTCCGTCACGGCCGGAGTTGCGCCGCGAAGGACGCAATCGATCGCCGGGAGATAATCCTGCTCGCGCGCCAGCGCCGCGAGCGCGCCGAAGGCGGCGGTTTGCAGAGGCGCCTCCTTTTCCGCGGCGACGCGCAAAAGGACGGGCACGGCCGGAGAGTAGCCGCGACTGGCCAAGGCAAGCATCGCTTCGGTGCGCAACGGAACGGGGCCCGATTGCGCGAGTTGCAGGAGACGATCGTCCACTTGCGGGCCGGAGAGCAAGGCCAGGGATTGCCGGGCTGCCTGGCGCACGCCCGCCGCACCTTGCGCGCCGGCCGCCAGCAGGTTCGGCACCGTCGCGGCCGTGCCGATCCGGCCCAGGGCCTCCAACGCCTCAGTGGCCACTTCCGGGTCCGGACTGTCCACGAGATCGGCTGCCACGCCGGCGGCGGTACGGTCGCCCCGATCGGCCAGGGCGCCCAGCAAGGCGCGTTGAGCGAGAGGCGGCAGGCCCTTTATCAACCCGGTGAGATCCCGGGTGGCAGCCTCGCCCGGCACCAGGACGGAAAGCGTCGCTGCCTGGGCCTGGAGTTGTGAATCGTCTGACTTCAGGGCTTCCAGAAGGCGGGGCAGCGAACCCGCCGGGTCGGTCCGGACCCGGCCGGAAAGGACGGCGAGGCGCCGGTTGGCGGAGTTGCTGGACTCGGACAACGTATAGTAAATGCGCAGGGCCTCGGCGCTCGCCCCACCGGCACCCAGAGACTGGGCGCAGACCAGGAGGGCGTCCCAGAGGGCCGGGTCGAGATCCCCTCGTTTTAACGAGAGCAGGGCTCGGGCGGCATCGGAGGAGGCGATCCGGCCCAAGGCGCGTGCCGCCGCTCCGGCGATCGGCGGGGCGGGATCGGCCAGTAACCGGCTGAGTTCGGGCACCGCCGCGGTTTCGCGCCGCGCCGCCAGGGAATTGATGATCCCGATGAGGCGCAAGTCGCGGCTGCCGGCGAGGGCGCGGATCAAGGCCTGGCCCGCCGCTTCGCCAGGGATGGCTTCCAGCACCAACCGCGCCATGTCCGCCGTCTGATCGGCGTGCAGCAGGGAGGCGAGCAGCGGGACCTGCGCGATGCCGCCGACCACGCGGAGTTGCTGGCAGATGAAGAGTTTGGCAGCGGCAGTCGTGCCGGGCTCGGCGAGGATGGCCGCCAACTGGGCAGCCATCGGTTCCCGTTGGGCCGGGTCGCCGGAAAGGCGAGCGATACGTTGTTCGAGAGCCACCAACGACGCGTTAATTTGTCCGGCGTCGTAGGATTTTAACCGCGCCAAGGCTTCGGTGGCCAGGGGCGCTTCACTGGCGAGCGGGGCGAGCGGCCAGGCCAGGAGTGCGAGGACGCAAAGGAACTGTGGTTTCATGGGAGGCAGGGGAAGAGTCAAAGGGTCCAAGGACTGCGCATCGATCGGCCCAGGAGGGCGTTGGCGGCGGGATCGTTGACGAATTGTTCCGCGCTCCAATTCCAAGTCAGCTTGCGCTGCAGGCGGGTGGCAATGTCCGCAATGAGCGTGAGGGTGGTCGCGGCATGTCCGCCTTCGACCGGGGCGATCGGGTCGCGCCGAGTCCGCATGGCAGAGAAGAAGTTGAGCAGGTGATGATCGGAGACCGGCAGGTGCAACTCACTCGGCTTGAGCTTCACGCCGAGGAGGGATTCCGGCTCGGCCCGGATGCCCCCGCGCACCACGTGGACCCAGCCTTTATCACCGATGAAACGGACGCCATGTTCCCCTCGGGAGTCATCGGTGAACACTAGCCGGGGTCCTTTGGGGGGAGTGCAGTTGACCTGCCAACTGATGGAGGTGTTGGCGAGTCCTTCGGTGGGGAAGGTGGCGGTGCCTTCGACGTCCAAGGTGGACGTGTGCAACTCGGGCGCGCCCCAGAGGGCGATGTCGATGTGATGCACCCCCCAGGATTGGATCCAGCCGGCACAGTAATCGGCGATGAAATACCAATTGTAGGTGCATTTGAGGTCGTTGTAGGGGGTCCAGGGAGCCGGACCCAGCCAGACTTCGTAGTTAAAATCGGGCGGCGGGGCGGCGGGTTGGACCAGAGGCAAGCTGCGGCCGCCGGGGACCGAGACGTTGACGGTATGAACGGAGCCGAGGTAGCCATTGCGGGCCAGTTCGCAGGCGAAGCGGAAGCCGCGTTCGCTGCGCTGCTGGGTGCCGATTTGGAAGACGCGGCCGTAACGGCGCACGCCCTGGCACGCCGCGCGCCCCTCGGCCACGGTCAGCGACAGCGCCTTTTCGCAATAAACATCCTTGCCGGCGCGCATGGCGGCGAGGCTTAAGAGGACGTGCCAGTTCTCCGGCGCGGTGATGAACACGGCGTCGATATCCGGCCGGGCGAGGACGTCACGGAAGTCCTGGAAGGCGGCGCAGCCCTGGTAGGCGCCCGCGCCAGCCGCCTGGGCATAGTGGTCGTCCACGCGCTTTTGCCATTGCTCGGCCTTCTGGCGGTAGGGATCGCAGACGGCGAGTACCTGCGCCTCGGGCAAACCCAGCAGGGCGCTGAGATGCTGGCTGCCACGGTCCCCGAGACCGAGGACCGCGCAGTGAATGCGGTTGCTCGGCGCCGGCCGGCCCGCGGCGCCCCAAGACGAGGCAGGAAGGATAACGGGGGCCAGTGCGAACGCGGCGGCCCCTTGGAGAAAGCGCCGGCGGTTGAGGGAGACGGCAGGCGGGTGGTTCACGTTGGTTTGCATAGGGAATATGCCGCCAGCACGGCGGGGTTTACTTCTCTTCCGGGATGTTCAGCTCCTTGAGCGTGGCGCGCAGCCAGGACAGGGACTTTTCGATCATGGGGCCGCCGCCGCCCTCACATTCCATACTGAGAGGGCCCTGGTAACCGTGGTCACGGAGCAACCCGAGACACTGCTTGATGTTGTCGGCGTTCACGCCCTCGCCCAGGGAGCAATGGCTCACGGCAATGCCGGTCATGCCGCCCCGCAGCGCCCGGGCGAGTGATTCGGACACGTCCTTGAGGTGGACGTGGTTGACACGATCCTGGAAGCGCTGGAGAAATTTGACCGGGTCCTGGCCGGCGATGAAGGTATTGCCGGTGTCCAGGTTCATCCGCAGGTAGGGGCTGTCGCTGAACGCCTGCATCTCAGCCATCCGATCGGGATTGGTGGTAAAGTAGCCATGGGGTTCGATGTTGACGAAGACCTGGTGGGCCTCGGCGACCTTAAGGATCTGCTGATAGCTGCGTCTCATCATGGCCATGGCTTGCTGGTCCTGCATGCCCTCGGGCGCGTGCAGACCGTCGGTGGTATCGACGCGCGGACAGCCGATTTGGGCGGCCCAGGCGATGGACTTCATGACGTAGGGGACGCCACGGAGCGGGCTGTCCTCCTGCGACAGCGGGTAAGCGGCGTCCACCTGCGAGAATTGCACCCCGTACTTGTCCATCTTGCGCCGAAGCAGCGCGGGGTCTTCGTAGAGGGCGACGTGCGGCTGGTAGCCGAGGCCGTGAATCCAGCTCACGCCGTCGATGAGCCCGCATTCGATGTAGTGGACATCGTTCTTCTGGGCCCATTCCAGACATTTTTCGAACGACCAATAGGCGGAGTTGAAGGCATCCGTGTGAAATCCAATTTTCATCGTGTATGGGGGGTAGAGGGTTGCGCGGATGAAGGCGTTTGCCGTGGAGGTTTTCCGCGGAGCCAAGCCAAGCCAACGGGGCGGTCCAGGGAAATCCCTGGCGGCCGGGGCAGGCTGTGGCGGGGCTCGTTCACGTTATGCGTGAACAGTGGTACCGTGAAGCCGGGCTTTTTCCAAGAGCAGAATTACCCGGAAAAGAAGATTATTTCAGCGGCGATCGGGCGAGCCGCCGCTACTGATGCCGACGCCCCTTCTTTTATCAATACGCCCGATAGAAAACCGCGGGATGATTGGTGTCCAGACCGGTGATCACCTGGCTCAGGTTGGTCATGGGGACGCTCAAGACGTTCTGCCAGGCGGCGGGACTATGGACATTGGTGGAGGCTTGCAATTCGTAATTGGAGCCCGGATTCCCGTATAGGACCAGGCTGCGCACGCCGGCGGAGGTGGTGGGCAGGGGTTGCAAGACCGGTTGCCGGCCAATAATGAGGACCTGGCCGGCTTGGGTGACGAAATTGGTGGTGAAGGTGCCATCCGAGTTCACCGCCTGCTGGACCAGCGGCGTGACCGAGACGTAGCCGGAGGCTTGGTTGGTGACGATGGTGAAGTTGAGTTGCGCCAGTTCCTGGGCCCCTTGGAGGGCTTGGCCATAACCGGAACCGAGGTTGATCGCGACCAACCCGGAGTTGACGAGATGGAGCGAGGCGGAGTTCAACTGGCTGGAGACCAGTTGCACGGAAAGCGAACTGAAGTCACCCGTGGGCAATTGCAAGTACAGGGTCAGGTTGGTGATGCCACTGCCGTACAACAACTGGATGGGCAGGCTGCCGCTGTGGCCGGCCTGGACGGTCGCCAACCCCACCGCCAGGCTCAGGTAGGCGCCAAGTGTAAACTGGTTTTCCACCCCGACGTTAAAGCTGGAGGTAAAGCTCAGGTCGTAAGTCCGTGAGGCGCTACCGGAAGTGTTGCCCAGGATCGCCGCGGTGAACTCTTGAGGACCGACCGGCGTGAAATTGGTGGTGCCTCCCGCCGACACCAGATCGCTCAGACTGAAATAGACCTGGTTGGTGTCTCCGCCGTCGCCGACCACCGCCGCTAACAGGCTGGGGGTGTTGGTATTGGACAGCAAGATAATGGTACCGGGTGGAGCGATGGGGGAAACGTTGATGAGCAGTTGGACCGAATCCGCGACGAAGCTGTTGGCTTGAGCGGTGGTCACGGAAGGCAGGGGGCCTGCGGCGGGCCAGGTGGCCACCGTGCCGTTGGTGTCCGAGATCCCGATCCGGTAGTAATAAGTGGTTCGGGGAGCACAACCGGAAATCCTGACCTCGGTGAACCCAAGATTCTGAGATTGCTGCCGCAAGAGGGCCTGGCTGAGCCGCTGTTGGTAGGCGTTGGTCGCCGCCGGCGAACCACTATTGAGCGGGTACCATTCCACACCCAGTTGGCCCGCCAGATCCGTAGCGCCGAACGGGTCGGCATAGACCGAGATCGTGGCCGTCTGAGAAGGACTGGGCGCAGGAGAAGTCACCCAGACGACCGAGAACCCGCTAGGGGTCACATTGACGGTTGCGACGTTCGTGATGAGGGTGGAGGCGTCCGCGGAGGCGGCTCCCAACAGCAGGAGAAGGCCGACCGAAGCCGACCGGAATGGCGCCCACCCAGGCCGGGTGGCTTGGTCCTGCAAGGGCAAAGCACTTGAAAATCGGCCAGGCGATGGGGCGCGCCCCTCGCTATCCGATTCCGCCCGGTAATTGGCTCCAACTCCCAATTTGAAGAATGAGAAACGCATAAAGGCTTAATGGCTCAGTTGGCTGGATCGCGGGCCGCCCCGTTGGAGGCCCGGCTGGCCTTTGCGGGCCAAGGTCAGTTCGCCGCCCGCCAGGATGGCGTAACGCCGGGTGCCGCCGGCCCGGAGCAGTCGAGCCGCGGCTTCCGCCGAACCATCGGCGGAATCGATTAACACGAGGAGCGGCGGCGCCCCACCACCTGTGGATAGCGCTTTGTCGGCGGCAGATTTGGCCAGGGCCATTCCCGGAAACTCGCGGCTGAGGTCGGTGAGCGGCTCGGTCGTGCCGGTCGCGGCCGGGGAGGGCGAGTTGGGCGAACCGGCGGCCG
>Ga0316230_1001351_pt1 | contig 26164 bp, 24 predicted proteins | sample TBH18025metaG_FD_206004 | JGI IMG/M metagenome (GOLD analysis project Ga0316230, IMG submission 206004) | Freshwater microbial communities from Trout Bog Lake, Wisconsin, USA - TBH18025 | ecosystem: Environmental > Aquatic > Freshwater > Lake > Hypolimnion/Profundal zone | place: USA: Wisconsin...
GAAGTTCATACAAAAGAAATTATTTCTGATTTTGACGATGATGATAATAAAATAAAAGTTATACATGAACGTAAATTACTAAAAATAGGTAAAGACATTTATATTAACTTTGTTATTGCTAATAAACATGATGAAGAAGAAAGTTATATAAAAGATATTACTCTATTATATAATGGAGACTTTACTGAATTTTTATTAGGTAATGATAAACTAAAAAAAAGATTATCTGACTTAATTGATGAATTAGACGAATTTATAAAAGATGATGAAGAAGATTTAGATGACGAAGTAGAAGATAAATCTAATATATTCGGAGTAATTAATATGCAAGGTAATTTAGCTTTACAAAAAATAAGCAAATTACCTTCCTTAGAAGGAAATATAAAAAAATACTTTAACTCAGATGTATATAAAGATACCAAATCTATTTTCAAAGAAATAAAAAAATCTAATAAAGGTCTTTCTATATTTTTTGGAGAAAGAGGAACTGGTAAAACTACATTAATTTCTCATTTCTTATCTAAGAGTGAAAAAAGAGTTATATGGATACCAATTTCTTTAATAGAACAAATAATGTTTTCTGATTTTAATAATTTCTTAATAAGTAATAAAGATTCTATTATTGTTATAGATGATAGTGAGAACTTTTTTACTATGTCAAATCAAAAATCAGGAATACACACAAATTGTTTAATTCAATTAATAGATGGATATTTTAGTGATACATTAAATCTTAATATAATTCTATTATTAAATACGGATGAAGATTCTATAGATGAAAATTTATTTAATTGTAATAATTTAATAGGTTCTGTTAAGTTTGGCGAATTAGATGAATCAAAGATTGAGAAGTTAAAAGATGAATTAGATATTGATGAAGTTTTAGGTAAAAAACTAATTAATGTATTAAAACATAATCTAAAAAAAGAAACACAAAATAATATTGGGTTTTATTAAAAAAATATTTATATGCAGAACTTAAACAATGTAAATGATAATGAGTTATTAAATTATTTATTAACATCAGAATTTGATGATGCTGAATTAACATCAGATATGTTAAGATTTCTTTTATTGAAATTTAAATCTTTTTATCGAGTTCAGTATGGTAGAAATCAATTATTAAAAGATGATTTAGAAATAAAGACAAGAAATACTGATGAAGAAATTGAGTTTTTAAAGAAAAAATTATCAGAATCTATTAAAGAAAAAGATTTTTTTAAAAATGAGTTTGAATATTTAGAAAAATCTTTACTTAATAGAAAATTAACCTTTAAGGAAAGGTGGAAAGGCAGATTATTTTAATCTGCTTTTTTTCTTCCAAATCTTAATTTAGGAATAAAGTCCTTATTAGCATCTTGCTGCTTTTCATAGGTATCTAAATCATCATCTATTGGATTTTTAACCCATACCGCATTAGCATGTTTATCATCCATTGTTTTTTCACCTATGTCAGTTCCTTTTGAAGCTTTTCTTACTTCTTCTAATTGTCTTAAACTATTAGCATGTAATAAAGCCTCATTAATAAAATCGTTGTATTTGTGTATATGTTTCATAATGTATATATATTAAAAAACCCTTTGAAAAAATCAAAGGGTTTTTTAATTTAGAAATCTTCATCAAGATTATTGTAATCAATATCTCTATCAGTTGCTTTTGTATAGTCAGAGTTTCTCTTTTCAAAGAAATTAACTTGTCCTAAAATTGCTAACATATCCATAAAATCAAAAGGATTTGGAGTGTTATAAGCTTTTGAACAACCTAACTCAACTAACCAAAAGTCAGCAATAAACTCAATATATTGCCCCATTAATTTTTCATTCATACCAATTAAGGAAACTGGCAATGATTCAGTAATAAATTCTTTTTCAATTTCTACCGCACTACAAATTATTTCTTTAATTCTTTCTTCTGATAACTTATTAACAATATGTTCATTGTATAATAAACAAGCAAACTTACAATGCATTCCTTCATCTCTTGAGATTAACTCATTTGAAAAAGCTAATCCTGGCATTAAACCTCTTTTCTTTAACCAAAAGATAGAACAAAATGCTCCTGAAAAGAATATACCTTCTACAGCCGCAAAAGCTATTAATCTTTCAGCAAAAGATTCAGATTCAATCCAATTTAAAGCCCATTCTGCTTTTTTCTTAATTGATGGAATTGTTTCTATTGCATTAAACAATCTTGTTTTTTCTGCTTCTTCTTTGATGTAAGTATCAATTAAAAGAGAGTAAGTTTCACTATGGATATTTTCCATCATAATTTGGAAACCATAATAAAACATAGCTTCTGGATATTGCACTTCGTTAATAAAATTGTTTGCTAAGTTAGCATTAACAATTCCATCAGAAGCAGCAAAGAAAGCTAATATTGACTTAACGAAATGTCTTTCATTATCATTTAGTTTATCTTCCCAATCACTTAAATCGGATGATAAATCAATTTCTTCGGCAGTCCAAAATAAATGTTCAGACGTTTTATACATTTGCCAAATGTCATTGTGTTTAATAGGGAAAATCACGAATCTGTTCGGATTTGCTACTAATATTGGTTCTATATTTTTCATACTTTTTAATTTTTTCTATTTATTATATAGTAAATTTTTTTAAAGTTAAAAAGTATAATAACCCGATTTTTTAATTATTTTTCGCTTTCTTTTTTCTTGGAAATTTTATAATTGAATTTGTCATCTAATGTAAATTTATACTTAGAACTTAGCTTAGAATTTATATCACCGCCCGCAAATACTACTCTTACAACACATTCTAAAAGAGGTTCTTTATCTAATTCCATAATAATTTTAATTTTAAAGTCATCGGGTTCATCTGTATTTAATTTCACATGATAATCAAATAAAATATTTATATCTTCATAATAATCTCTAAAAAATTGTCTACTTGGAACTTGATAAAATAAATGTCCATTATCTCCTAAATAATAAGTATCTAATTCAGAACAATCTAATTTATCTATTATTATTTTTAAGAATTTCATCTTAACATTCCCTTTCGCTATTTTTAATCCATCCTCTACTTTTTCAATATCGTTTTTATTATTCTTTAATAAGGAAGCTGTTAATAAATGTTCTAAAATTCTTGAATTTAAGATTGTATTTTTTATTTCATTCCAATTTTTTTCAACCTCAGATGTATTTTGAAAACAAAATTCTTTATGTTTCCATATTTCTTTCATTAAGTCTTTAAAAGTAAGAATATTTTTATCAAACTCTTTAATATGTTCTCCTAACATTTTATATTTAGGATCACTATGTTTTATCTTAAAATAATCAAACCATGTTAAATTATCAATTCTATTAAACTGAATAAATTTTTCTATATGTAATTGTATATTTTTTGTAGCATTTTCATAAATATTTTTAACCCATTCTTGAACTAATTTATTCCATTTGGATATATTTTCTTCGCCAAATAAATTTTCCATTTCATTACCTATTAAAATATCACCAAATGTGTTAAAAGATGCTGTTTTAGCACTTGTTAAATTTCTATCTATAAAAAATACTTTTTGAACTCCTTCTGTTAGTTCAATTACTAAATCTTCTTTATGTTGTTCTGTTTTATTTGGTCCAATCCAATATATTACTTTAATTCTATCTGGTGTTAGTTTTTCATTAGGTAATAATTTATCAATTATATTACGAGCTTCAACTCTTGAATTAACTAAAACATTCCAATTTTTTTCAATATCAAAGTCTAATGTATCAAAAAATCTATTTATTTTTGATAAGTCTTTATCTTCTACACATCCTTCATTAGTAAACATACCTAACTTTAATCTATTATTACCTAAAACTAATGTTTTTAAGTCATTAATAAAAGCATGTGTGTTAGTAGTATATCTTGATTTTAATCCTTTGTCTAAAATATTGTCTAAAAAATCATTGTTAATTAATAACATAGCTACGCAAATTTCTTTAACTAAATTAGAATTTGTGTATACGCTTTTTTCTAAATCAATACTTTCTTTAAATAATTTATAATTTGTTAATAATCTCATTTCAAAAAATGTATTTTAATATATATATTAAATAATTAATCTTAATTAAGACATGAAGTGGTTAAAAGACTATAAAAAATATTCAGAAACATTAAAATTTGATTTATCCGTTATAAACGTTGATATAAATGAATCTCTTAGTATATGGTATGATTCATTATTAAAATCAATTGGAGCTGAAGAATTAGATATTTATGATATATTGAAATTATCTAAAGAAGATAAAATAGATAATTTAGAATTATTAATAAAGAATAATAAGTTTATTAATAATATAGCAAATATAGGAATGAAAAATTCAGGTATTGAGAATACTGCTGATTTTGAAACTTTTTTAAGAAATCCTTGTCGTTTCGTTTTCATATCAAATATAGATAGTTCGGAATTAGAAACTCCGAACTATATCATTTTACAAAATTTTATTAATAATAAATGGGATAGTTGTAAAATTTACAAAGTAAATGATAATATCAATAAATTTTATGATAAATTATCATCTAAAGTTATTGAAGTAGAAGACGGTGATAATAAATATATCTATAACACAAGTAATGGAAATGAATGGATATTACAAAATATAGATAAAGCAAATGATACTTTCAAAAAATATCTTCGTAAAGATGATTTTGAAGTAATGATTAAAGATAATAAAGTAAAGATAAATATTATTTAATTATATTTTTAATATGTTCTAAAATCCATTTAGAATTTTTATCATCATTAAACCATTTCCAACTTATATTATTCTCCAAAAACATAGTCTTTTCTTTAAAAGAATTAATTTCTTTACTAATTAAATCATTATATCTACTATAATCAATATCAATATCTAATTTATAACATAATAATATTAGTTCTAATGACTCTCCTAAATCATAATACTTAGTTGAATCAATATAAATATTATTTAAGAAATCATTTTTAATTATATCCGGGTGTGTTCTTTTTACAATTGTTCTATACAAAAACTTAGCCTCGTCATCTACAATAAACCTACTATTAATAATAGAGTTTGATGTGATAACATTTTCTACATTAATTAATTCTTTTAATTCTTCTTTGTTGTTTATAACATTATTGACAACATTTTGAAAATCATTTTCTATTTTTTCTAATCTTTCTTTAGTTAAGGAAAATAGCGATTTAACATATATTAATTCGTCAATTAATAGTTTTGTATAAAAATCCATATACTTCTATTTTATTTTTTAATTTAGTTTATGACCTAAAAAAATTAATATATAAAAGAAAAATAAAAAATGGAATATCAAGATAAATACGAAGAATTATTAGCAATTTTACTAAACCCAATAGATTTAGATAGAGATGGTAAGAAGTTTTTATTAAGAGAAGAGTTTGAAAAGTTATATGTTAGGGATAATAAAATTTCTGGAACAAGAATAAGAAAATTTATGCAAATCTTAAGAAGAAAAGCAGAAGAAATTAGACAAGATGTTCAAAACCATAGAGATATGTTATAAAAAAAGCACCTTTAAGGTGCTTTTTTTAATCCGCTAATATTTCTTCCAATAAAAGCTGTCTATATAAGAATTTATTTTTATCTTTTATTTGTATTCCTAATTCATCCAATTTTGTTTTCAAAAATGTATAACTGAACTTACCACAATATTTGATAAATATCTTTTCTAAATCCAAATAGTTTTCCCTATCATTCAATTTAACAACCATATGACCAAATAAAACATGATTCATTAGACCAAAATGTTTTAGTATATCATATAATTTAACTAAACGCTTACTTGTTATACCATAATGTATTAAATGTCTATATTTATCTTGAGATAAGACACACCCTTGAGAAATTAAATACTCAACCATATCATACGCAGAATTTCTTAGCGCGTAATATAAGAATTCTTCTTTATTACTCGCTACTCTACCTCTTAGAAATTCTTTTGTAAAGTATTCCTTTTCTACCAAAATAAATTTTTCTAATTCATTTTGGGTACAAAAATTCAAAGCAACTTCAATTGCTCTTTTTTGACTTCTATATTTTTCGTTCATTGTTTTCATAACACAAATATACGAAAAAAAATTAACATAAAATTTGTTTTTTTCTTAATTCTGCGTCTTTACCAAACCAAATATTCAAATTCTCCTCAGACGTAATATCATAATCTAATTTAGCTAACTTAGGATTTTGTATAATCTCCTTATATTCATCATCTACTAAAGCCGCTAATCCTTTTTTATACTTAATTTCCCACTCTTTATGAGTTATAGTTTTTTCCCATTCTCCAAATTCTGCTTGTGAATAAAAAGAGATTTTATTTTTATTTTTAATATTTTTACAAACTACAATCGGAGTTTTAGCCATAAAAACTAATCCCAATTGAAATAATTCAGGCCAGTATTTGAATAAAAAGTTTATTAATAACCCAACTATACTTGATCCATCACAATTATGTGATAAAATTAAATTATTTTCTCCTTTTATAAAAAAAGTATTATCATCTTCTACTTCAATATCTATTAAAGTTTTATTTCCATTAATCTTTTGTATTGATTCTGGTTTAATAAGAATATATTCACTAATATCTATTTTTTTCATATTATTATTATTGTTTTTTTATTTTCTATATCTTTTATAGATTTTTCTAAAAGATTTTCATCTATAGCTGATGATTCCCATATTATTATTATAGATTGTACATTAGAATGTAATAGTTCTAATCTTTTTTTATCATTATCCCATATTTCTTCTGCTGATAATTTAACTACTTGATTATAGTAAGATTTTTCATATTTTTTAGGATTACAATGCCAATAATCACCATAAAACTCAATTATCATATTATATTTAGGTAAATAATAATCTACAAATTTATGTTGGATTTTATATTCTTGAATATATTCAATTTTTAATTTGTTTAAATAAGTAGAGATTATTTTTGATTTTTCACTTATTTTAAAGTAAGTATTTTTGATTTTAAATTTTTCTTTTCCTAAAACTTCACCATATTTATTAATAAAAAAATCTAATGTAGAGCTATATGATATTTTTTCACATCTTTCTAAGTATTTTCTTTCTCCTTCATTATTACCATATTTTTTAATAAAGTTTTCTAAATTACATGGAAATCCCTTTTTCACATTATTTTTTTTGATATTATCAATTCTTTTATTATATCTATATGTTCCTTCATCAATTCCGTATTTTTTAATAAAATTTTCTAAATTACAATGAAATCTTTTTGAATCTTCATTATATTTTAATTTTTTACTTTCATCAATTGAAATTTTATTTAGTTTAGATATATACTCTGACCTACTTCCTATTTTTTCATATTTTTTCATATCATATTCTATACCCAATATATCTAAACTAATTTTTTGTTTACATTCTAATGTTTGACAAGAATATCCATTTTTATAATTTATACTAAATTCTTTTTTTTCATGATTTATTACATAAATAGGAATTGCTTCTTTATCACAAAATCCACATTTTTCAAAATTAATTTCACTAACTAATTTATAATATTTTTTGTAATACTCAAACATATGGCTTTGATGATATTGCTTCATATGCCTACTTATAGCATAATTTTTATCAGATATTTTCTTCTTACATATTAAACATTCTATTTCCATCTTAATCTTTTTATTATATATTATTTTTCTAAAACGGCTTTTCTATTTTTTAATTAAAAATGAATCACTATATTTAATATCTTTAGCTTTAACTTCAATAACCTCAGCATCTCTAAAAATCAGAAATTTATGATTTTCTGAACAAATTATTGTATTACCATTAACTATTATTTTAATATAATAGCTAACATCTTTTTGAACTATATTTTTTATTTTTTTATAAATATTGTTATGGGTTAATACATAATCATTATATGAAATATCTTTTATTTTTTTCTCACCATCTTTTGTTATTATTATAGTTTCTTCATCTAAACAATCAGCATCACAGAAAAATAAAATTTTACCATATCTTAGATTAGCTAACTCTGCTTTTTCCCCTAATTTTAATCCAATTGCTGCCATTAAATTAACTGCTTCTTTATTCTTATAATCACCACCCGCAGTTTTTTCCAATAACTTATTATTTGCTATTTCATGCACATTTAAAAACTTACCTCTTAAAGAAAAAGCTCCTTGAGTTTCAGGTGTTCTATATTTTCTATATGCTGAACTTGCAGAATCTCCTTCAAATATATATAAACTACATTCAGATCTATCTTTTCCTTTAGCATCAATTAATTTATCTACTTTTAATTTAGATAAACTTTTATTTAATTCTCTTGATAATTTATTTTCTTCTGCATTCTTTTTCTTTTCAATCCAATCTAAAATTGAATCAATTATTTCTGATTTAGTAATTGCGGTCACAAATTTATCACTTACTGAATGATAAAAACCAAAATCTTTTACTTCTGTAATTAGTTCTTCTTTTGTTTGTGATGAGAAACCAGGATTGATTATATCACATTTAATAAAAAGGAATAGGTGATTTTTTATTTCTGATGGTTTAACATCTACTTTATGTTTCTTTAGGAAAAATTCTCTTAATTTAGTTAAGATTTGAGTTAGGATATAATCGGTATGAGAACCACCTTTAAATGTTTCTGTGGAATTGACAAAACTAACTTGTTGAAATCCTTCATTTGATTTACTAACTCCGATACACCATTGATTTTCTTTATTAATTTCATATACATAATCACTAGTATACATTTTGATATAATCTTCAAATGTTTTAATTTTAATTAATTCATCATTGAAATATATTTTTAAACCAGGATTACATCCTGCTATATCTATTACTCTTTTTTTAATTAATTCATAATGGATTTCATCAAGATTATCCATATTAAATCTTTTAAAGTCAGGAGAAAATGTTATTTGAGTATGATTTTCTTTGCTTTTAACTATTTGTGGTTCAGTTCTATCTGATAAATTGTTAGAAAACTCTTGATAAAAATGATTCTTTTTATCACAAGTAGATACAATAAACTTTGTAGAAAATATATTTGTTAATACAGAACCCATCCCATTAAGACCTGATGTAATTCTATCTTCGTTATCATCAAAGTTTGACCCTGATTTTAGATTTGAGAAGATCATTTCGGGAACCCATTCGTTATATTCTTTATGAATTAAAATATCTATACCACCATTATCCCATATACTAATGGTATCATCTTTTATATTAACTTTAATTGTATTTAATTTAGAACCTTTTCTACGACTTTCATCTACCGAATTTATTAAAATTTCATCGAATATTTTTATAAAACCCGGATTATAATCTAAATTAGTTTTAGTCATTCTTTCTCCATTAAAAAGCCATTTATTCGAATTATGTATTTTAGTTGAACCTATATATACTGAGGATCTATTTAAAACATGTTCTATATCTGTTAATTTCCTATATTTATTTTCAATACTTTTTTCTGGCATAAATTACATTATTTTTACTTATATAGTAAAATCATGCTTTTGTTTTATTTAATTCTAAAAATTCGGGTGGAATTGAAATAAAAATTTTCTACTTATTTAAACAAAAGTTATTATATTTTATATAATAAATTATGGATAATGAATTAAATATATCAATTAGTGATTTTCTAAACACCGAATATAAAGATTATTCTTTATATACAATAGAAAGTAGAGCAATTCCAAGTTGTATTGACTCCCTTAAAACTGTTCAGCGTAAAATCTTACACGTTAGTTCCAATATATGGAAAACTGGAGCTGAAAAGTTTTTAAAAGTATTCCAATTATCAGGAGCCGTTGCTTCTGATTGTCTTCATTATGATACAGAAATTTTATTATCAAATGGAGAAACTATAAAAATAGGAGATTGGTTTCATAATTTTATAGATCTAAAATTAGAAGTTTTGTGTTTAGATGAAAATGGAAATATAGTAAAAAGTATTGGATTTAATCCAAAATTATCTTTACAAAAAGAAATTTATGAAATTGAAACAGAAGATGGTAAAATACATAAATTGAGTGGAAATCATCTAGTAATGTTAGAAGATTTAACATATAAAAAAGTATCAGATCTTTTGTTAGAAGATAACATAAAAAGTATTTTATAATAATATATGTTTATGTTAATGAGCCTATTATATTTTTAATATATATAATATGAAAAATATAAATGAAATAATTAATTTTTGTAAAACTTATTTTAAAGATAAAAAAACATCTTCTGGTATTAATTTATACCTAAAAAAAGAAGAAATTGATGAATTATTATCTTTTTTTAATTGTGATAAAATTTCTGAATGTATCCATATCATGGAATATGGATATGTAGGAGTTTGTAAAATATGTTTCAAAAAAACTGAATATTTAGGTATTAACAAATTATATAGAAAATACTGTTGTCATAAATGTTCAACTCTTGATAAAGAAAATCTCAGTGAGAGAATAAATAAAGGATTAGAAACTAAAAAAACAAACAATAAAAAAGTTTTTATAAAAAAAGATAAAGTAAATTGTAAGTATTGTCAAAAAGAGTATTTAACTGTTAAAAATCCACAAAATAAATTTTATTGTGAAGAACATAAAAAAAAATGTTTAAATTGTGAAAAAAGACATAAAAAAGCAGGAAAATGTTGTTCTATAGAATGTACTAATATAGTAAAAACAAAAACTAATTTAAAAAATTCAGGAGTAAAACACAACCTTTTAATTAGAGGTAATAGACCTAATCAAATAGAATTTTATATGAAAAAAGGATTTTCTGAATTAGAATCTAATATATTTTTAATAGATTTTCAAAAACAAACTGCACAAATAGGAAATAATGAAGAAAATTTAATTAAAAAAATATTTACTAATAATATCTCTGTGAATATAGAAGAATATTTAGATAGAATATCTAATAAAATTATAAATTATAAATATAAAGAATTATATAAACCTTATGATTTAATAAAATCCTTTGTGAATATAAATATTTTGAATAAATTTGGTATTAAATATATCTATGATAAGATAATAAAAAATAATCCACAAACATTTAAATATAAAAAAACTAATTTCATTAGAAATAAATATGGTTATTTATCAATAACCTTAAAAGGGGAACTACTAAAAAGTAAAGGAGAATATGATTTTTATCAATTACTAATCAATAATAATATTGATTATATCATAGGTAAAAGATATCCAAATTCAACTTATATGTACGATTTTTATTTACCAAAATTTGATGCTTATATTGAAATTGCTGGAATGATGAAAGACCAAAATTATAAAGAAAAAATGGATTTAAAAAAAGAAAAATTTAACTCTATAATTATTGAAAATTATAAAGATATGCTTATTTATATACAAAAAATTAAAAATATAGAAAATGAAAATAAAAACAATTAAAAAAATAATATTAGATAATCCTGAAAATTATTATGATATATCAGTTGAAAAATATAATAATTTTATTATTAATAATTCCATTATAGTTCATAATTGTTACTATCACCATGGTTCAGCTAGCCTGGAATCTGCCATAATTAATATGGCTCAAAAATTTAAAAATAATCTACCTCTTTTAGAAGAAGATGGACAATTTGGATCTTTAAGATCTCCTGAACCAGGTGCTGCTAGATATATAGGAACTAAATTAAGCAAAAACTTTAAGTTATTATTCAAAGATTTTGAATTATTAGAACATAAAAAAGAAGAAGGTGATATAATAGAACCTCATTATTTCTTACCAATTATTCCAATGGTTTTAGTAAATGGTACTTCTGGTATAGCTGTTGGATTTGCTTCAAAAATATTAAATAGAAATCCAATTGATATTATTACTTCTTGTATAAGTTTCTTAAATGGTAAAGATATAAAAGAAGTTAAGCCTTATTCGCCTTATTTTAAAGGAGATTATATCCAAGATGAGAATAATAATAAAAAATGGGTTTTAAGAGGTAAAGTAAAAGTAGCAAATACTACAACTGTTCATATAACAGAACTTCCACCTAGTATGACGTATGAAAAATATGAAGAAATATTAGATGGTCTTGTTGAAGATAAAGCGATTGTTAATTATGAAGATAATTGTAAAGATGATATAAACTATGTGATTAAATTCACAAGAGAAAATTTAGCTAAATTAGATGAAAGTGGATTAATTAAATTGTTAAAATTAGAAGAATCTGCTACTGAAAATTTTACGACATTGGATGAATTTGGTAAATTAAAAATATTTGAATCTTCAAAAGAGATAATTGAGTATTTTGTTAATTTTAGATTGGGTTATTATGAGAAAAGAAAAATTTTTATTTTAGCAAAGTTAAGGGATGAGTTGAAAGTATTATCTAATAAAGGTAAGTTTATACGCTCAATTTTAGAAGAAAAAATTATTGTTAATAAAAAGTCTAAGGAAGAAATTAATAAGCAAATAGAAGAACTAACTATAGATAAAATGGATGATTCATATGATTACTTATTAAGAATGCCAATTTATTCTTTAACAAATGAAGTTTTTGAAAGAATTAAGATAGATTTCAAAAATAAAAGAGATGAGATTATGGCTTTGGAAGCAAAAGATGTTAAAGAGATGTATAATGAAGATTTAGTCTTATTAAATAAGTCGTTATAAAAATGTTTAAATAATTTTAATATATAAATTATAGTGAGAACAATAGTTTATAAAATAAAGATTAATGATTTAGATCAAGAATGGATATTAAATTATCAAAAAGATTATTCGATAGATTTTCGTAAAATTTATATGAATTTAGATTTACAAAAAGATCCAACTTTTATCAAATCATTAAGAATTCAAAATAGTAAATTATATGAATATATATTAAAAGAGGTTATAGCTTTTAAAGAAAAATATGATTCAACTCAATCTAAAATTCTTAACAAAATTAATGAAAATAAAGAATTATTGAATAAAGAATCAAATAATCTATTAAAAAATAAATTATTTAAGAAATTAACTTTACTAAAACAATCAATAAAATCTAATATTTGTTTTGGTGGTAGATTAAACCTTCAAAGAAGAACTAAAGGTTTAATAACCAATGAAAAATTCAAAGAATCAAGACTTTATCCAATTACTTTTTATGGTGAAACATCTACCAAAGGTAATAGATTCTTTGAATTTAATGACCTTTCAAATGGTAATTTGGTATTTAAACCTTCTAAAAATAAACATATTGAATTAAAAATCTCAAATAAAAAACATAAAGAAGTATTAAAATCATTAGAATTATTAAGTAAAAATAAAGAATTGCCTATAACTATTAAACTAACTAATGATAAAATCTTCATAACTTATGATGAATCTAAATTAAATAAAACTTATTTTGACTTAAAACTTCATCAAAAGAATAAACCAAAAGACCTAAGTAAAGAAGAAACTAAATTATTTTGGAAAACTAAATATCAAGAACATGAAAATTATTTAAAACAAGATAAATTAGAAAGATATTTAAGTATTGATATAAATCCTAATGAAATAAGTTATTCTATAGGTGATAATAAATTAAATCTAATAGATAAAGGATGTTTTAAAATAATAGGTAAAGTTAATGAATCTAAAAGAAAATTTGAATATTCTCAAATTGTTAAATATTTATTTAAAAAAATTAAACACTTTAAGGTTTCATACTTTATAATTGAAGATTTAGAAAATATAAGTAAAGATAATTATGGTAATAGAGTTTCAAATAGAAAGAATAAACTTGAGTTTAAGAAAAATTATATATTTTCTTTGATTCAAAGAAGGGGTAATGAAACAGGAACTATATTAAGAAAAGTTCCTGCTTATTATTCAAGTTTTATAGGTAATTTAACATTTAAAGAATATGACCCAATAGCCTCTTCAATAGAATTATTAAGAAGAGGTATTAATCAATATACTAAAGGATTTAAAATGATTCCTGAATTTAATAAAGACAACATATTTACTGACAAGATAGATAAATATGTTGATCTAAATTATTATACAGGATTTGTGGAATTATTTAAATCTATCCGAAACAAGAGTTATCGGAGGAAAGATATATCTTTCTCAAGGCAAATATTTACTAAATCGTCTAAAAGCCACACTATCCACGTGATTTAATTAGATTTTAGTATATTTTAGCTAACTCTTATTGAAAAATAATATTTACCAATAAATATATTATTAAAAAATAATATATACAAATAAATATAATGTATAATGAAAAAATTTACAAAAATAAGCAATACAAGTGTAGGGGAAGAAAAAGTAGAGAAAGTAGTTAATGACAATACTTTAAAATTCGAAATTCTTTCTTTAATGGATAATTTCTTAGAGATTAAAACTTACGGAAATGTTAGTCCTGTATATATGGTTCCAACTAAAATAGAAGGAAAAGAATTATTTGTTGAGGCTTTAATGGATTTCTTACAAGAAAAGATTGAGGATAAATCTATAAAAGTATTAGAATCTTTAAAACATGATATTAAAGATTGGAAATCAATTGATGAAAAAATTGAAAGCATTTTAGAAGAGAGAGAAAAGAATATCTTAAAAAATAACATTATCAATACAATTGATAAATATAGTGATAATAAAGATTTGTTAAAAACATATGTATTAACTAAACAAGGTAATATAAGTGAAAAAATAAATCTAATTAATGAGTTATTAAATGATAAAAAATACTTAGGATATAAAGAAGATTTAGATTTTTTACTAAATGTTTATAAAGAAAAAAGAGAGCTTTAAGCTCTCTTTTTTTATTTAGTTGTTTCTGTTCCTTCTGTTCCTGTTCCCGCACCTTCAGCAGGAGTTTGATTTGAATTTTTATCTGTACTACTTACTGCATTTTTAACAGTATCTACTACAGCTTTTCCTGTATCTTTTACTTTATTTAATGTAGTATCAGATAAAGCATCAAAACTAACTTCAAACTCTGATTCTCCACCATTTACTTTAGCTTTTTTAGTTTTTTCATCAATACTAATAACTTTAACTTTAATTGTTTTATTTTCGCTATTTAGATAGTTATATTCTTTATCAACTACAGGTACAAAATTAGATGTAGCATTTGTTTCAGAACTTATTTTAAAAGTTAAATCTTTAACTTTTTTCTCAGCTTCTGCTCTTTTCTTTTGTATTTCTGCTATTTTTGTTTTATCACTTGATTTAGCAAACATATCATACTTTTTATCAAAAATATATTCTTGTATAGTTGATATAGCTAATTCAGCAGCATCCATTGTTTTTTGAGCACCATCATATCTTTTCTTTAACTGATTCATTTGAATAGTAAATCTATCAGTTATATTTTTTAACTGTCCATCAATTATTTTTTCTAATTGTTTTAACTCATCAATTGATAATGTAGAATAATCTAAAGCAGGAGCATCTGCTTCATTTATTTTATAATCTAATGAAATATTATCCCCTACTTTATTTTCTGCTACCCCAGTTGCTCCAGGAGCAGGTTTTGTTTCTTCTGGTTTAGCAGGTTGATTATTACCTTGTGCTTTAATATTTGTTTTTGTTTGTAATTGTTTAGTAAATAAAGTATCAATTTGAGCTTTTGTAGTATTTATAGCTTTATTTAATTCTTCACCACCTTCTACATTTTTAATAGCATTAGATACCATTGAAAATAATTTTTTAAATAATCCAAAAATCTCATTCGTAGGTTCAATACCTAATTTTTTGTTATATAAATATTTTTCCTGTGTTAAAATATATTTCATATTGTTTCATTATTTTTTTTTCTATTCTTATATATAAAAATTATAAAATGAATTATCTTGTTTTATTTTATTTTCTGTTAGTTTTCCAACTGAAGAACAACCTATAAAAAGCAAAATAAATAAATAAATAAAAAATTTTTTCATATAAATTAATTTATTTTTATATATAAATTTTTTTATTTGAAAAAAATTGTTTATATTTGTATAAATAAAATAATTATGATAAATAGTAAAACAATCCCCAGTATTGAGATTAAAGGTGGTAAGTTATTCTCAAATGAAGTCGCTAACTTAAATTTTGAAAATTCAACTCACGATGCTTTAGTTGATTTAACAGAAAGAATGGTTTATTTAAACCAAAGTTACCATAATAGTGTTATATACACTTACGGAATAAACACAGATAAAAATGGTTATTCTAATCAAACATATCTTACTAATAAAGTTGAAGAGATGTTAGAAGTTAAATTTTCTTTTGAAGAAAAAAACTTCTTCATAGATAACACTTTATATGATTTTATCTATGAAAATAGGTTAATAACTTTCTTTAAATACAAATTAGAACCTTTTGCTGATTATGATACATTTGAAATGCTAAAAGATAATGGCTTATTAAGAATGATAAATAGTTCAACAGGTGCTAAATTAGATTTAAAAATTGGTAGGTATATTACAAAAATAAATACTTATCTTAATTTATTAAACCCTAAAAATATAGAAGATATTGCTACCAAGTATAAAACAAGATGTGATGAAAATGTTGAATTTACATTTTTAGTTGGGGAAGATATTAAAGAAGGATATAAAACTGAAAATTATGATCCAATTAATAGTTCTTCTTTATGGGGTTCTTGTATGAATAATAAAACTAATTATCTTAAAATTTACACAAAAAATCCTAATGTAGTTAAATTAGCAGTTCTTAAAAAGAACAATAAAATTCAAGCAAGATGTTTTGTTTGGAAAGTAAATGATAAGTTTTACTATGATAAAATCTATTACTACAGAGAACACCAATTAGGTATAATGAAACAAAATTTAGAATCAGAAGGTATTACTTCTATTCATACCTTAAGTTTTGCTTCAATTAAGTTAGATTTTTGTGATTTTAACAAATATCCTTATTTAGATACTTTTTATCTGTTAGATATGCAAACTAAATCTTTAATCTATTTTGATCCTGAAAAAGACTATAGATTATTACATGACCAACATGGGGAATATGCGGAAACTTCATTTAGATATACTAATGAAGATTATTAATATAAAAATTCAAGCGTTAGTATCAACTAACGCTTGAATTTATTTGCCATTGATGACATACCACTCATCATAGATGATGTATTCATATTAGGCATATTTGTTTTTTGTTTTTCTTCTTCGGTTTTTCTTTGCTTTTCTTCTTCTTCAATTAGTTGATTAACTAATTTTATATTCTCTTCAAACATCCAAAAAGGCCAAGTATTCATACTTATTTCTTGACAGTTGTAGTGCTTTTGTAATAAAAGTTTATTTTTTAATATACTTATCAAAGGCATTTGAAACAACGAAAAGAGCTGACGCTCCGTCGGGAAACAACATTTTGCTGTGGACCTCCAAGCCACAGCTACAATTCTTAACAATTTTTTCAATTCCAAAATTCATTAAATCAACTGCGGAAAATAAAAATTGGAAATCAGCCCCATTCATTTTTGTAAACTCATTTAATTTAGAATTAATACCTTCTGTAGTTATAGATGTTCTATTTACTAATGTAAATGGAACTATCTTTAAGAAAGACATATTAATTTTCTTATCTTTTTGTTTAGTTTCAATAATATAATCTGTAAAATTCTTTTGTAATCCTATTGTAGGAGGACACATATTGTATGTATTACCTGATGTAGTTTCAAATGTAAAGTAACCATTTGTTGGATCAAAATAGTTTTTTAACTTATCATCAATTTTAAAAAATCTGAAATTCTTTCTAACTAATTCTATATTAACTTCTGCTCCACAAGAACACTCAACAGTTGATATTAAGTTTGTTCCGTTTTGGAAAGTTAATTCTTTAATAGCAAATATTAAATAGAATCTGTCAGAATCTCTTAAATCTAAATAAGAACCAACTTTACCATTCGCATATTTAACTCTTACACAAGCAGATAACATCTCGTTCATTTTTTCAACGATGTCATGGAAATTATTATCATCTACCATTGAATATGCTTGTATCTCTTTAACTTCAGCAGGTCTTATTTGAATTGTAGTTCCAGCAGGATAAAAAATACCAGAAGGTAGTTCTTTTACATCAACTGTAAAATAATTTAAATTAGATACAGTAGTATCTATAGTAGTTTTATTTTCAGTTTGTGTTTTTTCAGGGTTAATATTCTTTCCTTCGACTTGTTCTAAGTGTTTTCTTAAATAATCTTGTTCTGAAATATTTTCGTTCATATATAATTTTTTCTTTTATATATAATTAAAATATTTGTTCCTAACTCAAAATTTTTAAATTTTAGTCTATTAATTCTAATATATGATAAACTCCTTCTTTATGGTATTTACTATATTTATCATATTTTTTATATATAGTTTGTTTTAATATAGATAAGAAAAAGTTTTCATCTATTACCTCATTTAATTTTGTTGTTAATTTTTTATTATCAGTAACATCACCAATTCTTAAATCTAAATTAAAACTATAACCTTCTAAATCATCAATCTCATGATAATCTAATATTATTTTCTTTTGAATAGTAAATCTAATATTTTCTAAATTTTTAGTTAAGTCACTATCAGAATATATTACTGCATATTTTTTAGTATCAAAATCTTGTATTAAATACATATTTAAAGAAGCATCTCTTAATAAAATATGACTTAATCCAATATTATAATAATCTGCTAATACTTTTTCATAAGAAATATCTGCTGTCCCTAAGTTTATTAAATTTTCTTTTAATAAAGAGTATTTTTCAAATTTTAAAACCCCATCGTGTTCTAAACCTGTTCTGTCTTCTATAACATCGTTAATTATTCTATTAATATTCCACACTTCTTTTAAATTATTTTTATCTAAAAATTTTTCAAATTTTTCACTATTCTTTAAATAGCTCGCTAACCTAGAAGGTTTGATTTTCCAATCTACAATATACTTATCTATAAAGTCATTAACTAATTTATAGTATTTATTAGCATCATGTGTATTATCTATCTTAATCATATTATATATATTAATTTTTTTATTTCAAATATTTTTCTTATATTTGTAAAAATAAAAATATGAATTATCTAAACATCAAAGAAACATTTTTAACACTAACATCTGAAACCTATCCAAATGGTACAGAAGATGATATCATTCGTTATCTACCTGATAATACACAAAAAGATATGGTCGGTAACTATTTTCTAAAAATTGGAAATAGTGACACAGTATTTGCGTGTCATATAGATACTGCTTGTAAAATTAAATCTAATGTTAAACATGTTATTGATGACAATATCATAAAAACAGATGGTAAAACTATATTAGGAGCAGATGATAAGGCAGGAATGTGTATTTTATTTTACATGATACAAAAAAACATCCCTGGTTTATATTATTTCTTTATTGGAGAAGAAGTTGGATGTATAGGTTCTAAGAATATTTCTAAAAATATACTTTTATTTAACAAATATAAAAGGATTATATCATTTGATAGACGAGGAGAAACTTCTGTAATAACTCACCAATCAAGAAAAAGAACTTGTTCTGATGATTTTGCAAATAGTTTAATATACGAATATGAAAAATCTGGATTAATTTTAGAAAAAGACCAAAATGGAGTATATACAGATTCAGCAGAATTTACAGATGTTATACCTGAGTGTACTAATATATCAGTTGGTTATATGTATGAGCATACTAATAATGAACAACAAAACATATTTTATTTAGAAAAATTAGCAGTAGCATCTGCTATGGTTGATTGGGAGAGTTTAGTTACTAAAAGAAATGTTGGTGAAATAGAATATAAAGAAACAGGTTCATATTTTTATGATTGTAATAATGATAATTATTACTACAATAAGAATAAGAATAAAAGGGAAAAAGTTGAATATACTAAGAGAGAAAAAAGGGGTAAAAGAGGTAAAAAAAATAAACCCCTTTTATTAGATTATAAAAGGGATTGTTATTTAGGTATAAAAGATTTTTATTTAAATGATAACTTTAATAAAGAAGATTTTCTTAGTTTAAGATATAATTTTTTAGATCCATTTGATGAAGCTGATAATAAGTTTATTAATCAAATGGAATTAAAATTCTCAATGGAAAAACTAGGTTTAGTTTTATAAAAATCTATAATGTCTGCTCCTGATATAATTTGATCAGGAGCATTTTTTATTTTAGACCCTTCGACATTATAAGATATCTTATATTTATTACCTTTTTTCTCTATAATTTCAACTGGAACAATTCCAACAGAATCATACCAATATTCAATAAGAACTTTATCTCCTAATTTATAATAGGATTTATATTCCAAAATATATTTCATAGAGTATATATTAAATTTACATTCTATATCTTTTCATGATTTCTATTTTCTATATCTTTTCATGATTTCAATTAAAAATGGATCTCTTACTATATCATCATCTGTAAATTCTACATAACCTACATTTTCCATATCTTGAAATCTATCTATTGCATCTTTTAATCCATTTTTATCGTTAAAAGGTAATCTCAAATCACTTTGATCAACATCCCCCATTATTATTAATTTACAATCTTCTCCCATTCTTGATATAAATGTTTTCATTTCATGAACGTTTGTATTTTGAGCTTCGTCTAATATAACAATTGCTCCAATAGATTTACCACTTTCATCTAAATTATCAAAAGTCAACCCTCTCATAAAATTAAGAATTGATTCTATAATAAATCCATTATCTCTTAAATAAGAAGATTGTTCTGAACCAATTAATTTATTCAAATTATCATAAAAATGTATAAAATAAGCGTGTGTTTTATCCCCTATTTCACCGGGTAATAAACCTATAGATTTTGAAACTTCTACTATAGGTTTAGTTAAAATTATTTGCCCTATTTTTTTATTTTTTAAACATTCTAAAGCTGTCATTAAAGCTATGAACGTATTATGAGTAACAATATAATTATCTGTTATGTATAAATGATTTTTATCTTCAATTGAAATACATTGTGCTAATTCTTTTCCATAATATTCTATAGATTTTATAAATCTACTAGCTTTATATTTTAATTTTTCTTTAAATAAAGATTTTTTCCTTTCCAAAGAAAATGGGTTAAAATCTAAATTAATATTTATAATATAACATAATTGTCCTTCTTTTTTTACACCTTTATATGTAAAATTAGGAATTTTAGTAGTTACTTTTGCTATACCACCTAATGAATTTACTAATTCTATAATATCATCTTTTAATTTTTTAGATATAGTGCAGTATGATATAACTGAATTTCTTTTATCAATAGTACCATCTGTATCCATTAATCCATATAATAATTTTTTTCTATCCTCAATTGTTGAAAATAAATATTTTTTAGGAATAAATTTTTCATTTGATTTTTTATTAAAAAGTCCAAGATCTTTTATTTCATCTAAAATATAATTTTTTTGTTTAAAACCAATTATAGAATAATCATAATTTGAATAATATTTTGATTGGCAATTTGTATTAGAAATTATTTCTTTTACTTTTAAATGTAATTCTTCATCACTAGTTGAATACCCAATATGATTTACAAATGTCCCATCTCCTAATAAAAATCCCATTAAATAAGGGTCTATTATATATTCTTCTTTTTTAAAATCTATTGCGTTTGATATTGGTATATTATAATTTTTTCTACCCTTCCTAATATATAAATTATTTTTTATATCTTTTAATTGTAAAATGCTATAAGGTAATTCTTCTTTAATTTTTTTATTATTAATTTTTTTATATTTATTTCTCTGAGCCTCATTTTTAACAGCCCATAAATGTTCATCACAACAATATGTTTCTGAATTATCGGAAAATGTTATTTTATAAATGTCCTTTTCTCCTTGAGGAAAAATACCATTGATAATAGATTGTTTATTATCAGGTGTAATAATAACATCTCCAATTTTTATATCACCCATTTTGACCCAACCATTAGTGGTTAAAATGTTACAAAACATAGGTTGAGCTTTACCTGTACCTGCGGATCCTTGTATAAGAGTAATTCTATTTTCTAAAATTGTATCATACATTAATTTTTGTTTTTGATTTTTAAATTTTGCTTTGATTTTAAAAATCAAATTTTTTGATTTTTCTTGTTTAATAAACTTACTCATTTGTTCAATTTCTCTAAAATCATCTTCTAGATTTGAATCCCGTTGTTTTCTTCTCGCCATAAATTAATGTATTTTTTTATTTTTATATATTAAATAGAATTATGATCATAATTCTATTATTTATTTTTTAATCAAAAAAGGACTTATTTAATATATAAAAATAAAAAATTAATGTGGAACTTAAATAGTGATACTAATCAGTGGGAAAATACTACTACAGCTTTAACTAAAGATAATTTTAATATTTATAAACAAGCTTTACAAGATACACGTTTTTATTCTAAAATAAATAGTGGCTCTTGCTATTCTTCTATATATGATTTAAATAACATTTATGATAAAATTCAATATAGAGATTTTAATACTTGGGTTATATCAGCTTCTTATTCTACTCAAAATATAGATAATTCTATAATTAATCCTATATTTTTAGACAAAAATAGCTATGCTACATTTAGCAAATATTGTGAAGAATACGCTTTTACTGAAAAAAACTACTTCACTCCAACTAAATTAATAGAATATAATTTTAATAATTTTATTTATGTAGATTTGTGTTTAGATACAAATAGTGATTTATCAGCTGCTTTTCCAACAATTGATGGAGTTAATTTAATTAATAATCAATTAGTATTAGTAATTGGTCAAACCGACCAAACACAAAATGGGGTTTATATAGTTAATAATTCATACTTAATTAAAACAGATAAATTAAGTACTTATGATAAAAGTATTAACTTTACAGTATCGGTTAGAAAAGGTAGTGTATATCAAGGTTCTAAATTTGTATTACAAAGAAATTTAGATGGTTATTATCCAACAGATGGAGTAGATCCTATTAATTTTACACAAGGTGATAGTTATTGTTTAAGAAATCAATTAGATTACCATAATTTTTATGATAGTAATTTCTATGATATAAAATATTTTAATGGAACTAGTTCTTATTCAAATATTTATAATGGGTATTTTGATATACCAGATAGGATTATATCTGTAGGTGATTTTGGCGTTATTTTTTGTATACAAAGTGGGGGTTCAAATTTAATTGATAATAAATTTAAAAATAATTTACGTTCAATTGATGAAAATGAAAATTATTACTTTATTGTAGGTGAATTTGGGACTTTATTAAAAATAGATAAAATAACTTTTAGTATTGAATCAATTAATCTAAATACTTATAATAATTTTAATCATGTTATATTTTATAATAAAACATATGGAGTTATAGTTGGTGATAATAATACTATATTCTTTACAAAAGATGGTATTAATTGGGTTGATATTAGTCAAGAATATCTAAATGGTGAAAGTTTCAATAAAGCAGTTTTCTTAGATATTAATAATTTATATATTGTTGGGAATAATGGGGTTTTCTTAGAATTAACATATACAAATAGTAATTGGATAATATACAAAAGAGATGTTATTCAATATGATCCTATTAAAGGGGATTATTTATTAGTTTATGATATTAAAGATGTTGCAGTTATTGGAATAACAAATAGCGTTATTAGTAATAATAATTCAAATATAACATTAAGTGGTAATTTTATTGTATTTGCTACATTAGAAAATAAAATTATTTTATATGATAAGTATCAACAGAATGGTGAATATTATTTTTTATATCTAAATATAGCCCCAAATAAAACAGGAGATTATGGAGATATTTATAATTTAAAAACATTTGATTCTGATAATAATTTATACTTTAGTTCAGATTATGTTTATAGTTTTGATATAAGAAATCTTAATTTATTAAGTCCTGATTCTAATATTCTTAGTTCTACATATTCAGCAAATATATTATGTAATACATATGTAAATAATTTTACTATTGATAGTAATGATTACTTATATGTTTGTGGTAATACTTTTTTATTAGATAGTTCTGCTACAAGCAGCATAAGTGCCTCGTATAATTATGATATAAATTCTGGATTTAATCAGTTATATAATGCTTATGGTACATATGGTTCTAAAATGTTATTTTTAGATTATGATATAGCAGCAAAAACTAATTTTTTTGATACAAGTGGAAATTATATATTACCACAATCAATAACAGTATCTTTTACTGATAGTTTTAGTTTTAGTAGTATTGAAGATACTTTAAGTTGGTTAGACTATGATAAAGATATTAAAAAAGATTATAGTGATAAACCAATAAGTGATAATAATCGTGTTTTATATAACACTTATTTTACAAAACAAAATTATCCTTATGGAACTATTAATATATCATACGACCAAATATTTGATGTTTCAAACAAATTATTTAATATTAATTATATATCAACTGACGGTGGTTCTTATCCATGTGTTATATTTAAAGATTGTATATTATTTAGTGTAGGAGAGAGTGGATTTGATCCTATTTATCAAAATATAGGAGATGTTATTAACTTCAAAACTTCAAATATAGATGTTAATCTAATTCATATTAAAATAATAAATTATAGTGGATGGCAATATTTGTACTGTAATCATAACTTCACTAAAAATATAATTAATAGTATATTAACTCAAAATATTAATATTAGTGATTTAAATATTTATTATAATACAAATAGTTTAATTTATAATTTTAATAAGCATTTTATAGGTCAAGGTTATCAAATGTCAGGAACAACAAGTAGTTTAACTATAACTCCTTTATTTAATGATAGCACTGCTTACTATAATATGGAATTAAGTGTTAATAGTTTACAAATGATTTATTCAGAGAGTTATAAAACATTTGGATTTAGTCCAACATACAATATATATGATTATTTATCATCAGTTAATAAAACTTTATTTGGTCCATCCGCTTCTATACCTAAAGCTTTTTATACAATGCCTATTTATACAGGTATTCCAATGAATGCTAATAGTAATTTCACTTCTGATAATATTTATATAGATACAGGTGCTTCTACAAATACTAATAAATTACTAATGGGGACTAATTTGAATTTCCAATGGGAAACTTTTTGGGTAAATACTTTTGTTGATATTACTTTATATACAGCAGGAAGTAGTTATTCAACTACTCAATTATTAGTTACAGATAAATACTTTGATGAAGTTGAAAATGGATATATATTAGAATTTAATAAACAAATTAATTATTCAAATTCAACATTGTTATCAATTGATATAAAAAGTAGAAATACATTACAGCAAATTAGTAATGATTTACAATTATTAAATAATATACAAAAACCTTCTTATCAAAAAAGTCAAGCAAGTTTCGGAACAACTAATTTTAATAAAAACTTCAATACTAAATTTAGTACTGATTCTTATGCTAAAATATTATTATCAGATGGGGATATAAAGAAAAATTTAACAGGAATTATATTTACAGATAATAATTATGAATTAGCTGCTTGTATTATTAATCTTAATAGTATTGATAAATTTGATATAATAGATAATTACTATAAATATAGCGAAGAAATTAACTATTTACAAATAACCACAAAAGAAAAAACCGGTTTAAGTATAGGAGATGCAATAAGTATTAGTTTTGATGGGACAGATTATTCAAATTGTTATGGTTTTCAAATAGTATTAGATATCAAAGATGATTATACATTTTATACTGATAAAAGATTTTATATGGAAAGTAAACCACCAAATAGAGGAACTCTTTATATAAATAAATTTGATCCTTTCTTTAACTACCAACCAATAGATTTATTTAATGTAGGTTTAGATTTAGTACCTCAAATTGCTTTGAAAATAGACCCAAATAACATACAAGTATCTGGTTCTTCTTATTCATTAGTTAATTTAGACCCAAATAATTATACATATAAATTGGTTGATGATTTAAGTATATCTGAATTATCTAACAATAGTAATTATTATTGGATTTTAGATGCCGAATTATCTAACGCTATTATAGGTAAAGATATAAATGGTATAGTTTTTTATAAAGGTGATTGGATTTATGGAAGATGGTTCGGAGGAACATGGTATTCAGGAACTTGGTATAATGGCGAATGGAATGGTGGTACTTGGAATAGTTATAATGTTAACTATAATGGAGTATCAACAAAAGTCCAAAATACTTTAGATAATACTCAATCAAAATGGTTATCAGGAAGATGGTATGCCGGAAATTGGAATGG
>Ga0316230_1001355_pt1 | contig 26121 bp, 34 predicted proteins | sample TBH18025metaG_FD_206004 | JGI IMG/M metagenome (GOLD analysis project Ga0316230, IMG submission 206004) | Freshwater microbial communities from Trout Bog Lake, Wisconsin, USA - TBH18025 | ecosystem: Environmental > Aquatic > Freshwater > Lake > Hypolimnion/Profundal zone | place: USA: Wisconsin...
CTTGCCGCTGTGCACCGGGGCGGATCGGCCGGCCTCCAACCTTGAACAGAAGCCCATTCGGAGCCATGATGGAAGGTCGCAGTACCCGTAGCTCAGTTGGATAGAGCGTTGGCCTCCGAAGCCAAATAAAGGCTCCCAATCATGAATTTACGATCAAGGTAAAGAGTGTAAATAAGCTAGTTAGTTTTTTGTTGTTTTTGAAACGATGTGAATACTACATGAATACGGCATATAAAGGTCGTCGAAAAATTCAAGAACCCTGGCACAAACCCTGGCACAAGCCCTCAACTTAGGGCCTACTTCAGGTGCTTCACCAGAATCGCGGCGACGATCTGCCCCGGCGTTTTCCCCTCGTCCATTGCGCGGATCTTGAGCGCCCTGACCAGGCTCGCTGGAAGGAGGAGGTTCAGGCGGGCCGTCGGCTCGTCGTAGGCCGGGGGGCGACCTCCAGCTACCGCCTCCTTGGCCTTCGCTACCTTGACCCTCGCCTCGTGCTTCGGGCGGTGTTCTTCCCCACCCGCGATCCAGGCGGATGCAGCAGCGGCGGGCTTCTTGGTGCTCATGGTTTCTCCGTTAGGCGGTTTGCTGGTTTACAGGTTTCTTGGTTACCAACATCTCAACACACTCAAGAGGAACTGCCCAGCGGTAAGCCAAGGGGCGACCATTCCAGTAGTCATGGAGCGCGTGGACAAGACAAACGGCGAGGTACTGCCGATCCCTGGGAACAGAGGGGTCCCGCCATACAGCGTCCAGAGTTGAGGTGTCCAGTTTGCCGTGATTCCGGGTCAAATTAGTCAGGGCCTCCCGGAACAGGTCATGTTCAGGGCGTTCCCAGTGGACGCGGAGAACGTGGGCCAATTTTGAGACCTGCTCTCTGGATTCGATGGGGATTTCAACCCACGATTTCAGGAATTTCTGAGGGACCTCCAGGCATGCGAGGAGGTCCCGAAAGGCCATTTTCTGGAGGTCTGCCCCAGGCTTGTTAAGGGTCCCCTCTAGCCTCGAAAGCTCCGAGAGCAGCGCTGGGATTGGGTTTGGGAGTGTATGTTTCATTGTCGGTAACTCACTTTGTTTCGATCCACGAAACCAACCGGGTCAGGATTTCGGTGACTTCCCTTCCTGCGGGCTGCGCGGCCTGGTGCGCGGGCAGGCCCGCTCCGAAGGCATCCACCACGGCCTGACGCTGAGGAAGGCTCCCCAGGTAGTGGAGGCCATCCTTGGGGCGGTGGTAACCCTGGAGGGCATCGGCCCAGGTCTCGGCAAACGAGGTCGTCCGGCGCCCCATGCCGATGATCGCGGCCCGGAGCTTCGGATTGGCCTGCTCTCGGGCCTCCCGAATGAGCCCGGACATGCGGGCGAGCCCCCGAAGATCCTGGTAGCCCGCTGCGACGGGGACAATTACAACCTTGGACAGGGCCAGAGCGGCGCGAGTCTCCCGGCCATCCCAGGGTGGGCAGTCCACTACGGCCCACCCCTTCCCCTTCGCGGCGGCTTCCAAGAGGGCCAGGTCGTCCGGGTAAATCAGGCGGCACTGCCTTCCCGTGAGTCCAGCCCAGGCGTCGGCGTCCCCGTTCTCGGGGTTCGCGTCGAAGAGTTCGGCCTTCAAAAAATCAGCTAGGGAACAGGCCAGGGTGGTTTTCCCCTGACCCCCTTTGGTGTTGGCGACTGCGATCAGCATTGGATTTCCTCCATACCTTATGATCGGCATCCATGGTTTCTTTGTCAAGAACCTAATAACTTTTTTTGTTTTTTTGTTGCTAACCATGAAACAAAGACTTAACCTTAGAGGTGAGGAGGCCAAAATGCCGCAGAAATACTTGATTTGGTCGAACAGCCACAAGGAGTGGTGGAAAGCCGATGGCATGGGCTATACCAAGAAACGCGAGGAGGCAGGCCGATACACCATCGAGGAGGCCCACTGCCAAGCCCTGAACGGGCACAAGGGGCAGAACACCCCGAAGTACGCAGACGTGCTCGTCCTGGACAAGGACTGAAGGGGCTCTGCCCCGGCCCCTTTGGGGCCTCCCCGGGACGCCGCCCGTGGCGGCTATTTATCCGCCTTGGGCCAAAGCTGAGAGGTGAAAGACATGAAGAACATCGGGAAAATATTCATCCAGGGCGGATCCCAAGCTGTGCGGATCCCTCTTGGTTTCCGATTCCCGGATTCAGTCCAGGAAGTGGAATTCTCGACGGACCCTCACTCTCCAGGGTCCATCACACTTTGTCCGGTTGCTCCCCTGACAAAGGACGAGGCCACTTCCGAGGCAGAACGCTGCCTGTTGGGGGCTCTCAGGAGCATCGAGAAATGGTCGGGTCTTGAGGATTCCGAACGGCGGCGGCGTGCTCAAACCGTTCTGAAGCGGATCCGCGAAGTGGTGGGGGAATAGAGAAGGGGCTCTGCCCCCGGCCCGTCCGGGGCCTCCCCTGGTATTTCCCGCCTTTTGGCCAAAGCTGGGCACAAGAAGAAGGGCCACCTGGTGAGAGACCCTGTTGATCTAGCCTGCTAGGATCCCACCCTGATCGTACGTGGCCTTGATCAGAAGTTCCTCCTCAATTCTCGCCAGAGGGCCCGTTCCTATGGAGGATAACCCTTACCAATCGGTACCCTCCAGCAGGTAGGGTTCTAATCGGCCTTTGGTTTCCGGGGCTTGAGTGGCTTCGCCGGAGGTTGCCCCTTCTTTGGTTTCGCCTTCTTGGAATGGCCCGAGGCCCCTTTCGGAGGTCGTCCCCTCTTCGGCTTCGGTTCCTCGGCTGAATCTGGGGCCACTTTCGGGGGACGCACCTTCTTGGGCTTCGCCTGCTTCGGCTGGTCTGAGTCAGATTTTGGGGGTCGCCCTCGCCTCGGCTTCGGGTCCTCGGGTGTTTCAGGGGCCACTTTCGGGGGCCGCCCCCTTCTCGGCCTCTCGATCAACACCGTCTCTGGGCAGACCATGTAATGCTCAATGGCGGCCCGGAACAGGCTGGCAACCGAAGCCTCAGCCCTGGAGCCCGTCTCGACGAGGTTCTTCCTCATCAGGGAGTGAAGGTGATCCTCCACCCGAAGGGCGAGGGAGAGTGGCAGACGAATCGTGAAATTTACGGCCCGTTCGCCACCTAGAGTAAGCAGTCTCGCATCTGGATTGCGCGGCAACGGCATGATTATCCCCAAGGAATACTGGGGATTGTAGCGCATGGACCAGTGACAAGAACCTCTCCTTGATCCTTAGCTGAGGGAGGGTTCGCACCAACTCACAACTTTGCGTGCCCCTCCTCCCGCATGGAATTACAGGAGGGGCATCGCCCGGCTCCAAATTGAACCTTGGCGACCAGCCCCTTTAGGATCTGGTTCTGAGCAGCAAGACTTTCGAGCAGAGACATGAGGACCTTAGGCGGCTGGATCAGCGAAAAGAGACGGGGCCTGTCCCTGCTGGACGCGCAAGGCAACGGCTTTGCTGAGGACGAGCCGACGCCTCCGACCACGGTGATGGACGACAATGATCGCGGTCCCCTCTTGCCAGACGACTCTCCAGAAGGCAACGAGCAGACCGCTGGTCCGTAGTGACTCGGCGTATGTCGCCGCCACCGTCTCCGCTTGGTCCTTGGTGCAGTTCACCCGGTGGGGTGCTGCGAGTTGCGTGAAGATTCTCATGGCAACCTCCTCAGGTAACCTGCTGTAGCGGTTCGAGTTGGCCATCGGCCATCTCATCAAGGGTTCGGCATCAAAGGGCCGGATTCTCTTTGCGGAGGATGTCCAGCAGATCGTCACAGGAGCAGTCGTTGTCCGCGCCTTCAGCATGGAAGTCGAGGATGATCTTGGCGATGCGGTGCAGGTCCAAGGCCGGGCTCATTCCGGACTCCTTCTGCTCTTCTCTGCTTCTCTGATGATCGTGAACATGCGGTCGAGCGCACGCTCGGACTCTAGCCATCCCGCGTAGTTCTTGGGCGGCCAGCAATCCCACCGTCCATCCAAAGCCCGGCGAAGATAGGCGAAGAAACGTTGACGAAGGTTCTCCGGTGCACTGCCAGGAACATCAAACTTGCTGGCAAGAATGTCGTCACTGGGCTCGGGGCCCCCAATCCAACACATGAACGTCTCGTTCGACGGGAGACCATTCTTCAAAAGCTCCATGTATTCGCTCATCTCATCCTCCATTCCCGGTAAGAAAGGGGCGGCCAGACATCCGGCGTGCAAGTGGTGGTTAAGGCCTCCCCGAGATAAGCCAGGTAGGCGTTCCGGAGCTTCTGGAGTGCCTGCGCTGGCATCCCGAATTCCTGAATGGCGCTGCGTTTCAGACTCATTTTTCACCCCTCATGAGCCTCTCCAGGTGAGCCTGAATTGCTGGAAAACCAGCCTGGACAGCCTGATAGTGCATCCATTCCAGCCGTAGTTGCCCGACCGAACGCGCACGGGCCTCGGCGTGGTCCATTGCCTCGTGTACGGTCAGGAATGAGTCCTCGATGAAAAATTCAATGTCGGGGTCGGAGATTGACCACACGACATAAGAGTCGTCGAGGAAATCAACGCACCAGTAGACTCGCCTCCACTTGTCGGAATCGAAAACCTCCGCCAGGTCCATTGGGTAATGGGCGTCGGCCACGGCGGTCTTGATACCACGGATTACCAGGTCCTCGCCGTCGAGGACGGCCATCAGCTTTGTTTCAATACGGTCACTAGGCATGGTTGCCATTCCCTACCTCCTTCAGTTCTGGAGTCGCGCTGATCGCCTCGCGATTGATCTTCCAGAGCGCTTCGAGTCCCGCAGTAACCCCGCGAACAAATTCATCGTCGCGTCCTACCAACGCGACCAAGAGCCTTACCCTATCGGCGGCGAAAAAAAGCGCCGCACGCCGTTCTTGCCTTGCGAACCCTTCGGTCACATCGGTTTCCAAGTCGAAGGGCTTGCCAGCCTCGGCCATCTTCACAAGAATGCGCCGTTTCACGTTTTCGATAAGGTACGCCGAAGCCATTAGTACTCCTCCTTCAGCGCATCCAGCAATGCCTTGAAGCTCATTTCGCCCCCCTCATAACCCGGTTAAGCACCTGGCAGACCTCTTCTGGTGTCAGGCCAAATTCCTCCGCCAATTCATAGGGGCGAAACTCAAAGACGCTGGTCTTCCCTGGAGTAACCTTGCCTCCCTGAGGTTTCTCACCACGGATACGGGCTTCAAGGCGGGCGATGTTCTTGGTGCGATCCATCTCAGCCCTCCGCCTGCTCAAAGCAGTCATACGCGGCCCGGACCTCGATGCCGATTTCGCTGGCGCGGTCCTGGATACCAGCACGGTGCCCATCCTCGGCAAACCACTTCTTTCCGAGGGAACGTTCGGTGTAGATAGGCGTCTCACCGCCGATCCGCTCGTCCCAGAGCATGTCGATTGCCTCGATGGGGTTCTCCGCCTCCACCATGCGGAATTCAGGTTCAGCGTGGGTCCTGGCGTGATACCCGCCCTTGCACCGCTTCCAGTCGAGGGCCTTGTAGATTACGGCGACGTAATTCATCAGAATCCCTCCTCTTCGCAATTCACCACCCGCCCACCCCTTACCCAGCACCCCACTTCATTGCTGTCGATGAGGCCACACGAGTAGGCGTTCCCCCATTCCTCCGGGTTCTGAAGACCTTCGTTGCGCCGGAAGAACTCAAGGACTTCAGCCTGGGTGCCCATCGACCACCCGTTCGGGTAATCCGTGTTGTCCCGGAATTCGTACGGCCCCACCAGCCTTGGCGCCTTGGCTGTTCCAGTCTTCGAGCGATTAATTTCTTTGCTCATCTTTTTTCTCCTTGTTTGAGTTACTATCCTCTACAACAATTATCATGCTAACACCCTAAATAGTCAAACTATAGATTAAATAAACATCATATTTTTCAATGCTTTTTTTACAATCACGATCTGACATGACTACACGAAATCAGTCCGATTTTTATCGAGCCAATCGCAAATTGCGCCTTATTTAGAGCCCTTATCGCATCATTGACCAATGACTAGAAATTCGGAAAATAGGTCATCGCGTAAAGGCGCTTCATCCGTACAGGCCGAGGCGTGCCCAGAAGGTGGTGGATCCGAGGCTCCCGCGCAAGGGGCGACCACCAAATAATCACGAACGCTACATCTTCCCGGCCCAGGGCCTCCCGGAACTCAATCCGAGCGCCACTTCCGCACTGCCACCAAGCTGAGGACAGGGAAGGCCGAGGGCTGGGATGCCCGAGGTGAATCGTACGGTTCCTTTCCCCATGCTCGATAGGCCAGGGCCAGAATCCGCGAAGCGCCCTCACCCCACACCCCTCCGATAGGAAGGCTATTTGGCGCCAGAGGCGCTGCCTGTGCGGTCAGCCGCCCCAAGCGAGACGGGGCGGCGATTTTGGGTCGAGTCCATCGTCGGGACAGCCCCAGAGGGCGGTCCAGGGGGAGGCTCCATATAAATCTCGGGGGGACCGCGCCGCCAGCGGCGTGGGGGAGCCGCGATTTTTCTGGAGGTCCCTGGAGGGCACTCTGGGGAGCCCACCCATGGTGGAGTGAGGAGCAGAGGGACTTCTCCCCTCTGCTCCTCACGACAGGACCGTGGGCATACGAGGACGAGATCCGCGGTTCCCAGGATCTGTTCTGGCTTGGAGTCGAGGCGAGAGCCATCGGCCACGAGGACCTGGCCGCCTCCTGCCTGGATGAGGACAGGAAGCGATCCAGATTCCGCCTCTACCGCGCACTCGGGAGCGCCTGCCGTGCCCCCGTCCTCCTTCTTGAGGGTCGTCCTCACCCGGCCCGGGAAGCGCTCGGGGAAGCCTGTCGGGCCTTCGTCCGCTTCCTGATACGCCTCAACACCCTGCCCGTTCGAAGCCAGACACGAGATGACCCCCTGAGGACAATCCCCAGGGGGCCTGTGCTAGGAGTCCGTAATCGCTCCCGGCACTCTACCCTCAAGCCGAAAGACCTGAGGGCTCAAGGGTATCCAACCTCAGAGGAATTCGAGGAGATTGAGGAACGCGAGGTCGTCGTCGCAGAGGAGGAAAATGGCGGCGTCAGTGAGGGTGTCTTTGCGGTGCATGGGGTTCTCCGTGGGTGAAGGCGAGAGCCTTTCCGACCTGGGCGAGGCCGCCCGACCTCCTCAAGGCCGAACCGGGCCGAACCGGGCCGAACCGCGCAGCGGGTAGGCTCGGGCAGGCCGCAGAGGCGGGAGGGCGTTTGGCCAAGCCAGGAAAGGCTCATGCCGCCACGGAGGACCCGCCGCAACCCCAAGCCCTGCCCTTGCTCCAGGGATCTAGGATCCCGAGGCCGGAGCCTGATGGGTCGAACCCTGCCGAGAGCGGACTCTGGTGGCCAGGTGGAAGAATTGTCGGGAATTGTCCAATCCAGACAGCCAGACTGCGAGGAGTGATCCTTCCCTGGAGGTACCGTGACCCGCATGCGTGGAACCGGCATACCTGGACTATCGTTCTCCTGGAGGCGTGCCCTCGGCATCTCCCAGGCCCAGGCCAAGCTGTCCCGTCAGATCGGAATTCCACTGAGCCGATCCGGAAGACAGCGGAAAATGGGCCGCGAACTGGGGTGTTCTCTGCCCCTCGCCGTGCTGGCGTCAGCCGCATATGGGTTGGTCAAATTGGTGGGCATCTTCTGATCTTAGGCTCACCTGGCCCCGCCTGCACCGAGGCGATGAGCGAAGCCGAGGAAGACGTGACAAGAGAAAGAGCGAAAGACAATGTAGGCGGGGTCCGAGTTGAGCTAGGGGTTTGGCAGCTCAATCGCATACGTTGGTAAGACCAAGAATCTCATAGCCCTCACGATAGCGGTCAGCGTTGATAAACTCGCCAACCGTTTTTACATCTGTCTTGGTTTTGCCCTGTGGTTTGAAATCAAGTGAAAGATGGTAGCTATCACTGTTGGGGAACTTGCTAGAAAAGAAATAATGAAGCCCTTCAGCGACTACCTTCGCAGGAAAGACATATACATTGGGCTCTTGGTCGGAACTGGAGATATCAACACAGCAGACAAATCGCTTTTCGATTGGGATCGAATCATGGTGTGGATCAGCATATTTATTTTGAAGGATCCATCGCCTCTTGTACGAAGCACTAGATTTGACTTCGATGAAGGCAACATTACCACTCTTATCAAAAGCCAAGATGTCGTAACTGATTGTGTTGCCCCATTGCAACGTAATCATGTACCCACGCTGAGTGAGCCTCGAGGCTACGAGAAATTCTCCAGCTAGGCGGTTCAAATTTTTCTTTTCATTGGTGACTTTAGCCATTGGGTACCCGGAGCGGTCTAACGAATGAAGCTAACCGGCCCGCCTGCACCGAGGCGCTGAACGGAGACGAGGAAGCAGGGAGATGAGAAAGAGCGGGGGACAATGCGGGCGGTGTCCGAGTTGAGCGAAGCCGAGGAAGCGAGAAGATGAGAGAGAACGGAAGGCAATGCAGGCGGTACCCGAATTGAGCGGAGGGTTAGGCTACAGTTCGTGACCATCGGATTCAGATAACTCCCGAGCTGCCGGTAACGAGGATTCGCGCAAGGACTCGATGAAGTGGTTGATTACTCCGTAATCCGCAGCATCGACAATGTTCAGGGATTGATTGCTTGCGAGTAGAATTTGATCGCGAGCCATACCCAGTCTAGCAACCATTGGGACAACCTTTTCACCTGTAGTACGAGCGAATTCGATGATGTCTTGGACTGTAGTTGGAATTCGATAGCCTCTGCTGCCGCTCGCGATGATTACGCCACTATCCCTCAGCGGAGATACGACTGATCCAGCAAATCGACGAGGTGTAAGTTCACCTAAATTTATTTCCTTTAGATAAGCAATGATTCTCTTGGCATAGATGAAATCATCATTATCTAACACATCGTTTTGATAGAGGAGGTAGCGCAAAGCAGCTAGTCGTAATTCCATTTCAATTGCATCTTCCTCGGTTAGTTTGGATGTATCCAGGTGGTCAGAAATGTAACGTTGCACCAACTGGTAACATTGCTGCCGAACAACGTTGTTGAGGTAGCTATCGATGTCAGTTTTGGCAAATATTGATTGCGCAGACGGCGGCCAATGGTCAACAAAAATCGCGTTCTGCTTGATATCGTCCTTCAGTGCCGCCCGTATGTCTGGTTCAATTGTCGGATCCAGAATTTTGGCCCATGTGCCAGAAACAAAATCCGCTGCCTGTATGAGAATGTGATCATTGCTATCAGCGAATCTAAACTCTTGGTTTTCAAATAATGAAGACCTGTTCCTGGTGGCTACGTAATCGCAAACAGAATTCATAAACGATTCTCCGCCGTGCTTATCGCTTATCACTGTGAGATTGGGGAAGGTCTTATACAGGCGGCTGTAAATTAGGCCAGGAAGGAATTTTCGAAATGACTTTTTGTAGCCAAGGCCACTGGTCTTATCAATCTCAGCCTTATTTATCACCAGGGTCGTGTACTTAATTCCTGTTTTCATCAGCGAAGATAGGACTCTACGGCGTCGCAAATGCTCATTGCCTACCGTTGATGATTTCATTTCACCGGTTTGAAAATGAACTCGTCTCACAGACTCGACCTCCCTCTCTAAGAGTTCTAGAACGGGATCTCCGCAAATTATTGCCGTAATAATGAATAGATCGGATACGCCAGGATTGTCGATGTCGAGATTTTCGTTCCCGTGCTCATCGATGAAGGCCCAAAAATGCTCAAACATTTTCGATCCATCCTTCTGGAAAAACCTAAGGCAATACCGCTATCAGTGTTTCTGAGCCTAGAGAAGTAGCCTTACGAATGAAGCTAACCGGCCCCACCTGCACCGAGGCGATGAGCGGAGCCGAGGAAGCGTGAACAAGAGAAAGAGCGGAGGACAGTGCGGGCGGGGTCCGAGTTGAGCGGAGGGTTAGACCGACGATTGTCATCTTGGTTTTGAATAGATGGTTTCACAAATATTCTCAGTGGTTTTAAAAATTACAATTCGCTGAAAGCCGCTTGAATGAACCTGAGGAAGTAGACTCTTGTGAATCTGTTGATCCATGGCCGGATTCCAAAAATCGATGTAAAGAAGCAGCCAAACCTGGTTGCACCCGGTGTAGAGCCCCTTAGAGAGTTTTCCCTCCTTTGATGAAATGCGTTCATGAAGGACTTCTAGGTTTAGAGACTCGACGCTATGAGAGTTGCAGATTTCCCAAGAGTAGTTGTGATAGTCACTAAAGTCGTAAATTTGTATGAGGTGAACCTGGTTCTCGTAAGGGAAAAGAGAAGAAATGCCTAATTGAACGGGACTTCCCTTGCGTGGCGGATTGATTTGTACGGTTGAGTTAATGGTCTCGACTAGAAAATTGACCAAAGGGTTGAGAGTCTTCTTGGTGATGTCACTTTTTTCGTTGAATGATATATATACTTTGTATTTTTTGTTGTTAAGAGCTGCGTAAGCTCTTTCAGCGTTTGATAAAATTATTCTATGAAGGTTGGCTTGAGGCAGAATCCCCAATTTATCGTTTCCAATATTCCTTGGCAGTTCGGTCAGTTCAATTCCAATTCTTTCAGTCGAATCTTCAATAATAAAATCCGGTTCAGTCCCCGCCTGACCTTTGCTTATCTTCCCGGCGGGAAAGCATAGATAGACCTGTTTGAATTGCTCGAGGACCAGACCTTCACGCGCATCTTGGTTCAGTTTCATGGGGGCTCGGATCTGTTGAGGCCTAACGAATGAAGCTAACCGGCCCCGCCTGCACCGAGGCGATGAACGAAGCCGAGAAAGACGAAACAAGAGAAGGAGCGAAAGACAATGCAGGCGGGGTCCGAGTTGAGCGGAGGGTTAGGCCAGCCAAGAAGGACTGCGCGGTTAGTTTGTCGAAAGAATTCGTTTGATGGTAGCTTCGCGGGTTTGATTATTGGAGCGATCTCGATGAAACACTGCATTGGAAATTCCGATCAATGCGCCTGCTGCTTCAGAGGTGGCGTGACGAGGAGGAATGAATCCACGAGAGAGCCAAGACCAAAAATCGTAAAAGGGGATGGACTCGACACAAGAATTGATGCTCGAAGAGAGCTTCCGAAATTCATCTGAGGCAATTCTACATTTTTCGGTATCCCCTTCGACCGGTGTATGAATTTCACCTGCGAAATAGACCAATGAGTAGCTTGTCTTCCCGAGTAATTTCTTAAACTCCTGAAGGGGTTCGAGGACAAATTTTGTAATTATTTGACCAATGACGAAGATCAGGAGGCCACCGATCACCGTCAACGCCGAAGTGAGAACGATTTTGAAGGGCTCACTCATACGGACTCCATGGTGGCCTAATGAATGAAGCTAACCGGCCCCGCCTGCACCGAGGCCCTGAACGGAGACGAGGAAGCGAGATAAAGAGAAAGAGCGGAAGGCAGTGCGGGCGGGGTCCGAGTTGAGCGGAGGGTTAGGCCTTGCCGAGATAATTGATTGTGCCACTTTCTTTTGAGAGAAGACCAAGACCCTTGGATTCGTAGATGCGGAAGACTGATTTGATAATGGGCTGAGGCAAAAACAGCTCGGAGGCGAGTGAAACCCCATTTAACCATTGACCGGGTTTACAGGATTCAACAATAGAGATGAGTTGCTGCATGCGAGCCTGATCTTCAAACAGAGCGCATAGGTACATCACAAACGAAGGATCACTGAGGGTAATGCCAGCGTAGTAGCGATGGCTAGTTGAGTGGTTTCCCTTGATATAGCCCTGAGACTCAAGCATTGCTAGCGGGCGGGCGAAGTCGGTGTAGCATTCGGGTGCAAGCTGGATGTCGAGTTCGTTTTGAATTGATAAGGCTTCGAAGATCACCTTCCCAACCTTGGGGACGTCTTCGTGAATGCCGCTGATTGGATCTTCTAGGCGTCTCACCCTGCTGGAAAGATTCTTCGAATCAATTTCAGCTTGAAGTTGAACTAGCGATGAGGCGACTGGAAATCCGGCGCCCGCAATTCGAATGATGGAGAAAAGCCAGTCCATGCGTTGCTCCGTGAGGCCTAACAATGTATTAGGCGACAGGCATGAAGCCCCATCAGGTTCGCCTAAAAAGAATGTGAGTGGGTCGGAAAGAGTGTAAGTCGCAGTTTACCAAACCTGATCAGTTCGCCTAATCATCAATCTTGCAGACCGTTTTTCCATGGATTGTCGGCCTGTTCCTGAACCTAGAGGGAATGGTCTAACCCCGACTGAACTCGTGAAGACCCTCAACCAAAACTGCGTCTCAGCATGACTCGCCGGAGGCAGCCCCTACGCCGCCTCCTCCGGCTTCTCAACCGCACTGCGCCGAAGGATGAAATCAGCCGCCTTCTGCGCCCGCGCTGCCGCTGTCACGAAAGCCTGGGGCTCGGCCTTCAGCTTCTCCAGCCACCCCTGGATGTAGGCCGCCTGGTTCGACAGAACCGCCTGTTCCACCCCGGCCTCAGCGCAGAGGAAAGCCGCGCAAAGCTCGGCCACAAGCTCCTCCAGGGAGTAGTCCCGCGCCCCAAAGTAGGACCCAGAGGTGATCTCCTTCCGGTTCAACCGGGAGGCGTGACCCGTGGCATGGCCAGCTTCATGGAAGATGGTCTCGTAGAACCCCTCGGCGGTCGGGAAGGCAGAGCGGATCGGCATCCGGATCTGATCGAAGCCTGGGATGTAGCAGGCCCGGTCCCCACCGTAGCGAAGCTCAGGACGGGAGGGCATGCCTTCCCAGATGGCCTCGGCGTCTGCCACAGGATCGAATTCGACTGGTGCCACAGGTGCCTCAGGCTGAACCAGGTTCAACCCGTCGCACTGCTCGACGTTAAACACGGTGTAGTAGCGGGCGAAGGGGATCTTCTTCCCCACGTCCTCAGGGGAGGCGGCGTTCTCCTCGGAGACCTGAAGCATCTTCCAGAAGAGCACCGGGAACCCATTCTCACCCTTGCGGACTGATCCCCCAAGGGCCACGGCCTGCTTGAACGTCAGATAGACGGGGTTCGCGTAGGGCAGCATCCCCAGCAGGAAAAAGTTGGCACCTCGATAGAGGTTCCCGGCCACGTTCCGGGGGCGGGTGCTCCCTGCGGCCCTCAGGGCGCTCCAGGGTCGCCGCCAAGGGATCTTCCCAGAGGAAAGAAGCTCGGCAATGCGGTCGGTTATCACGTCGTAGGCCTTGCTCATGGCGATCTCCAAGGGAGTCGAGGTGAGAGGGAAGGGACCGCCGGTTCTGCCGGCGGTCCCTGGTTGGACTAGGCCTGAGCCTTCACGGGCTTGGCCAGAAGGAAGAAATTCCGGGCCGCGAACTCAGTTGAGATGCGGCTGTTGCCGTTCTTGTCGGTGTAGGGGTGCTGGGACTCTTCGCCGTGGACGAGGACCTTGGCGCCCTTGTAGAGGAGGCTCGCGGCCCGCTCGGCTCGCTTGCCCCAAAGGCTGACGCGGTGCCAGACAGTAGTCTTGTTGCCCTGGGCGTCGCGCACTTCGGTGGCGATGCTGAAAGTGGCTTTGACCTTGCCGGAATCGAAGGTATGGGTCTCGACAGCGGCGCCGAGGTTGCCAGTGAGGATGGTGGTATTGGACATGGAAGCTCCTTTTTTGGTCTGCCGCCCGTGCGGCTCGCCCCAAGCTAGCGATGAAGCTCCCTAGTCCAAGAGGACGCTTTCTGCGGGAGACCTGTGCAGGCACAAACAGGAGGGACCCGCTGACCCAACGGGCTGCAAAGCAGAAGCAGAGGCCTTGCAGGTGATGGGCGCGAAGGAAGCGCAGCCAGGGCCGCCACGGGTCAAGCAGACCTGGAGCCCCTGCCCCTACCCTCCCCAGGCAAACCAGTAAGACCCCTGCCCTCATCACCTATTCCAGGGACTTGTTTTTCGCTTTTTTATCGTCATTCTGAATAGCCCAGGAGGTGCCAATGGAAGTCCAAGTCCATACCACTCCAGAGAGTCGCCAGGCGCTGAGGGATTACCTGCGGAACCGTCGCCTGACGACCTCAATCCACCAGACCATCACGGCCCAGACGCTCAACGACCTTGAGGAGGCTCTTCGGCTCCTGAGGGGGGTCCAGCACCCCTCCGAGGCATGGGTGGACGATGTAGAGGCCTTCCTGGATCAACTGATTCACAGGCCCGCTCCAAGGAATGCAACCGCCCTGCCTGGTCTACTGGATCGTAGCTGATGGGCGACGAAGGCCATTTCTACGAGATTCGCTTCCGCCTCCGACGCCAGCTCTCCCACCTTCACTGGACCTTGGGAAAGCCGTTCACCCCCAGCCAGGAGGAAGCCTGGTCCCTGCTCAACGAGGTGGAGAAGATCATTAAAATATTAGTGCAAATGGAGAAGTGCCTCGCCCCTGACGACAAGTCAGAGCTGGCCTACCAGGTTCGCCATACCCTGGCGATGCACCAGCCCGCATGGAAGCAAGATGACAAGCCAGGCTACCCTTCGGCAGATGACCCTCCAAAGCCACTCTGGCACTACCCTGAGACGCTGAGACGCTGAGGCGCCACGGCGTCCCGACTCGTTCTCGGCCTGGTTCTCTGTGTTGTGGGCAAAGAAAATTCTCGCTATCGCTCTACAGAATTTGGAATCCGACCACAACCCTCATTCCAGCTATCCCGAATCAATCTATTCCTGATTTCACATTAAATATTGGGTCAATTACCACGATTATAAGTATCAACTGCTGCATTCGTTTCGGCCAACAATCGATTGTGACGCGCCACTTTCGCATTAAAATCAGATTGCTTTGAGCGGTAGTCAGAAAGCAACAAATTATGATTATCAACTTCAAGGTTATAGGTTGATATATCGTTAATTTGACGTAAATATACGAGTCTTGCATTTGAAGAATTAATTTGTTCCTGAATTGATTCGAGCTCAGATCTTTCACTAGTGAGAGAAAATTCCATCGTTGCGAGTTGCGCCTTCATGCCTTCAATTCTCTGTCTCTCTGCGGATCGGAGGTATGAATTGGGACTCGGGGGGGATGGGCTAGTGTCCGGTGGAGGAACATAGGCCGGTGATGTGGCAGTTGCAGGTGCACCAATGTTAGGCAGGGTCGTTGGTCCAGAATAGCCAGGTGGTACCACATGGTCGGAAGGGCTACTTCCGCGGGCTTCTAAGCCAAAATTCGCACACACAGCCGCAAGAATTGCCCCTCCAATGGTCGACCATAGGACAATCTGACCTCCTGATCTACCTTCTAAAATATTTATTCCTTTGGGGTATTTTTTGACTTTTATCGGCCCTACCGTCTGAACATTATTCATCTCAGCAAATTTTTGCGCATAAATTGGATTCATAAACTGAATTGTTGTACTGAATTGATCAAAATTAAGAATTTTTAATGGAAAGCCTCGATGGGCGTGTTCCGCTGTAATCGGATTCAATGTAGTGGCCCATTTAGGTCGTTGATTATCTTTTGCAATGACATATAAAGAAAAACCTGATATTATTCCGAAAATAATACCTATGATTACAGGCATTCCAACCATGCCTAATAAAAATGCTAATACACCAATCAACAATAATATGACAAAGATAAAGATAATTCTTTTAGATTTCAATTCATTATCATGATTTTCGCATTCCTCACAATATGGAAAGCTAACATCTTTCGTTTGTTTAGAGTTACCACTTGACTTTTCGGCAGTCCATTTGTGCATTCTTTCTGTAGGTTTGAGGCAGCAAACACAAACAGTCCAATAGGAATATGATCCTGATCTCCCTGTTAGCTTGACGTTCATCGCCGAATCATCTTGCATAATATGGCGATTTTTTTCAAAATCTTGAAATTCCCGAATCGCATCTTCAGAGGCTTTTATTGAATCGAACAATTTATCTTGTAAATTTTCATCAATTACATATTTATATGCTATTAACTCTACAGCAATTGATTTTTTGAGTTCGTCAACATTCAATGGCCTAGTCTTGATCGTAATATTAAAAAAATCTATACTTGATTGAAAAATTTCTGCACACAAATGATTTATAACGAGCACAGCCTTCGGCCATGTATTTTGATCCAATTTGTTTAATAATTCTAGGTACTTTTCATTCAATGCAATCAATGTTTCAGCTATCTCGAGTCCCTGCTCGGGTGATTGTTTTCTAGATATTTGATTTGATTTAATAGAGACTTCAATGGGGTCACATATCGAATCAAGGATCTGATTTGATATTAATTGATACCCATTGTCTGGGAAAGTGCTCAAGGAAATCATAACATCGCCCAAGGGAACACTTGGGCCTGCTGTATTTTGTAGAGCAAATATTATACTATTGCTGAACACTGTATAGACGGAATCCATCCATTGTATTCTAGCGCCAATATGTTCATAATAATCACCAAATAATTGACTTGAGTAAAGTTGACCGGCCTTACTTGTGGCCTCAAGTAAATGAGAAATTTTCACGCCGCTAGTAGTAAAAGCAGCGATCAAATCATTAAGGTATAAGTCCACCTGGTTGAATATTGAACTGAATTTCTTTGAATTTTGTTTATCTATTTCTTCCCCTTGATCTAGTAAAGAACCGTATCCCCCTGTATTTGCAAACAGAGAATAAAGGAATCTGTCACTCGGTCGGTGGAGCCGATTCTCTGCCTCATGGATTGCATCAAAGGTTAGTTCGAAGTCAATATAGTAGCTGGATAATCGATTGACTCTTGTGGCGGTCCCCATTTCAACAGCAAGCCGCAGTTTATGGGCTTTTTTGGTAATTAACCTATCCGAGGCACTTGCGGGGAGATCCAGCGTCCTGAATGGGTTGCTTTTGATGACTTCCATGTGCTGGCCTTTACTTGTTCTATTAAATGGTTCCTAATATAAAAATCGATCTACTGATTAATTAAAAAGCCCTTGATTCGATAAACTTCTTATAAGCTTCGATTTGTTTGAGTGAAACGCTGGGTTTAATCCGATGTAAACTCCGTTCAAAATGCATTTGGGCGATCTTTGACCGCTCCTTTAAGGCTTCTCGCGCCGCTTCATTCACTAAAAATGAAATGTCACTGGAGACATAATTTTCGGTAGCTTCGGCAATCGTCTCTATGACCAAAGATGGTTCTACAGGCCGATCCTCCAGGAGAAGGCGAAGCAGCTCCTTCCGTGCCTCGAAATCAGGAGGTCCGAGGTAAATCACCTTGTCTAGACGACCAGTTCTAAGTATCGCTGGGTCAATCTTTTCTGGTCTGTTCGTTGCTGCTATGACAAAGATCCCCTTTTTATGGCACTCGGTCATCTGAACGAGGAACTCATTTACTTCCGACGCGTAGCTATGGCTCAAATCGCCATCTCGGGATGGCATTACCGCATCGATCTCATCGATGAACAAAATGGTAGGGGCATGCTCCTCTGCCTTCTTGAATACCTCCTGTATTTTTTCTTGGGTACCATGAACATAGATTGAAGCAATATCAGAGGGCTTTAGCTCAATAAAGTGATACCCAACCTCTTGCGCGAATTTCTGTGAAATAAAGGTTTTCCCGCAGCCGGGAGGGCCGAACAAGAGCATCCCGTTCGGTATCGAGACCTGATAACGTTCGTATAGTTCCTTGTCATGAAGCGGCAAAATGACGTCGTGAAACAGCATCTCCTTCAAGGGGTGCATTCCAGCAATTTGATCGAACCCTTTGCCAGGCCTTCTTACTGAATATCGATAGTCAGGACTCTGGTCTCCTTCCTCGTGTGTGGCCGCCTCCCGGCCATGGTTGTCCTGGGGAGGACCCTCATGGCTTGGGGCCCTGGACGTGGAGCTAGTCGATCCTTTTGTCATCGCATCCTGGAGGGCGGAAAGAAACTCGCGCGCGTCCCTATAGCGATCTTCAAGATCCAGTGCTAACGCTTTCAGAATTACATCCTCTACGTTTTTCGGGCAAGCATCGCAGTAGACAGAGGGGCGAGTTGGAGGCTGCTTACGGGCCCTGTGCACCCCGGTAATGAGTGATTGAGAAGTTCCGAATTCGGCGCCGATATCCAACTCCCAGGGGGTGGTACCAGTAATCATGCGGTAAAAGACGATAGCGGCGGAGAACACATCGCTCGATGGAAGGTATGTCTTAAAGAAGCACTCTGGCGCCATGAACAAGTACTTGCCCGCTGGCCGCAGGAAGACCTCGTTGAGATCAGCCTGCATGGCCAGGCCAAAATCGGACAGCAGCGCCACTGGACGATCATCCACATAGCTGATCAGGATGTTGTCCGGACTGATGTCCCTGTGAACAATGGGAGGGTTCTGACCATGCGCCAGCACCAAGCCCTCGAGCATCTCCATCTGAATGGATGCCCCAATCTGGAAGGGGACACACACTTTACGAGAAAGCAGCTGGGCAAGGGACTCCCCAGCCACAAACCCCATGGTCAAAAAGATGTGCTCATTCTCCCCACGCATAAGCGTGTTGGCCTCAAACACTCGGACGATATTCGGATGAGTAAGACTAGATAGAATTCGTGCTTCTTCTGCCAGCACAGTTCGGTCGGTCTGAGCACTGACTTCAGCCTTGAAGACCTTCATGACCTGGGTCCCGAGGAACTTGTGCTTGACCCGATAGACTTCTCCGAACGCCCCCTGCCCTAAGAAGAACTCAATGGTATAGGTATCGAGAATCGTCTCGCCCTTCTGGAGGAGCTGAGGTCGTTTGGGTGGCACCGAGTCTCCAATATTTAGGCTCTTCTATCGATTCAAACTTAGGTCTTGAGAAGTTTAAGATTGACGTGGCTTAGTAAGGGGTCCTTCGATTCGACCTGCAGATCCCAAAGTTTGCGGACATATTCTTCTACCTTCGCCCGATTTGGGGTACCGGCGATGTGCTGTTTGGCTTCATTAATCAACTGCCTAGCCAAACCAGGAGTACGCCACTGAATCTCAGCGAAGGACTCATCCATGTATTGAATTAAATTGATCCAGAAGGCGGTCTGGTTACGAAGGATACTAAACCGTAGCCCCAGCACTTGATCTGTCAATTTCCTGGCGGAAGAGACGTCCTTATTCGATTTTATGGTTGTTGCCATCTTTCTAAATTCATCGAGTGAGCGCTGCGTCTGCTCGTTCCCAAATCTCTCCTGCACTTCCTCAACCCATTCAACGGCATCATCGAGTTGTTTCTCTGCAAGTGGCCATTCCGCGGTTCCGGAGAGTGAATCGATTTTCTTCCATATGCCAGACATCCGGTCTGCGATCTTAATCCGAAGATCTGCATCCGTCGGATTTGCGCGAAATTCCTTCTCTACCTGTTTCAGTTCAACCGCGACGGCATCAACAGCGCCTTCGTTCACAGGAGACTTTCTCAAGGATTCGACGGTTTCACCGGCAAAAGTGACATCTCTACGAAGGTCATCCTCTCCAATGGCCGAAGTCTTCAAATCGCTTTTCGGGATGAGTTCTTCATCAAATGAAGGGAGGTAGGCTCGGACTGTTAGCCTTCGACTCGCATCGACCTCCACAGTGACATGAACAGGACTATCAGCCGGGAGGAACTGTGGAAGATCGGCCGCATTGATACGGAACACTGCTTGTAGTTCGACTGAGAACGCCCTGGAGAAGGGCTCTTCTGTTTCATAAATATCGAATCGGATTTCACCAGGCTTGGCTGGATGGAGATCCTGCTGAGTTCTGCCGATGAACTTACCTTTAGAAGGCAGCGGGACATTCTTCTCCAGCCCTTGGATAGGGATGATGCATTCCTTCTTATCTATGCTGTGAAATCCATGGAGACACAGAAAATAAGGCAAAGTCGCCTCTGGGATTTTGAACCCCTGGATAACACTAAATTGCTCTGGCTCGCTTCTCCACTCAGTGCCTTCCGCATCGAATACTCGAATTCTGAAGGCGTTTGTTTTCCCTGGAACAAGCTGGATATCGAGAATGCCAACATCGCCTGAGAGTCGAGTCCTTGCAGAGGACCATAGTCCATCACCGCGGGTAATTTCGATGAACAACGAAGCTGGCGCCTCCTTCGGGGAGTTCGCTCGATCTACCTTTACGCCAATCGACTCTTCCGTTTCTACGGTAGTTCCTTGATAATTCAAGCCAATCTGGATTCGCCCTCGGTCTCGTGCGACAAGACCGGTGGGGATGTCCTTGGTAGATGCAAAAATTGCTGCGCCAACCGCCACCGCTGTCATTGGATCCACGCTCACGTTGATGTTCGGGCCGACTTGCTCTGTGATCATTCTACGAATGGTCGGTAGGAAGGTAGGGCCGCCAACCAGATTGATGCTCTTCAGCTCACTTCCCTTGATGCTGTTCCTTTGAAGGAGATCTCGCGTTAGATCAATGGCCTGTTGGACGATGGGACTTACTGCCTTTTCGAATTGATCTAAGTTGAGCCGCAGGTCCAACTCGATGTCTTCCCCAACATCATCTATACCTAAGGGATCATCGGAGTAGTAATGGACGTCCTGTGTAGTCGAAAATTGCTTTTTAATCGACTCTGCCGCAGGTTTCAGTGAATCCCGCAATGCCGCCTTCGCCTCTGGAGTTGTCAGAATTTTTGCTACCTTGAACTCCCTGGAAATATGCGGAATGAGAAGCTGATCAATCAGTGCATTGTCGATATCTTTCCCGCCTAAGTGGTTGTTACCCGACGTATCGATAACCTTGATGATGCCTTCCTCTGCCTTCATGAGGGCAGCATCAAAGGTGCCTCCACCGAAGTCGAATATTACCCAAATACCCTCCTTAGAACCGAAGGCTATAGACGCAGCGATTGGTTCCTGGAGAAGCTCACAGTATTCGAACCCGGCTAATTTCGCAGCTCTTTGGGTCGCATCAATTTGGGGCTGCTTGAACATTGCTGGGACGGTAATGACAGCTGCTCCGAATGTCTCATCATCTACGTTACTTCTCAGTTTCTTCAGGACCTCTGATGAGAGTTCTTCGGGTGTGAAGCCCTTCCCCATATTGCTTGACATGTATTGACGATCGGTTCCGATGGCTCGCTTGAATTCAGCGAAGCAATTTCGCTCACCGTTCCTTTGCCCGCTGGCAGAGGTGAGGAGAGCCCGCTTTTGCTCCTCCTCCATGGCATTGAAAGCCTTCAAACCTACGTGAATGTTCTTCTTCTTATCATAATAGACGCACGATGGAGTGGTATCCATCTGGGCATCCTTACTCTTTAGAATCCTCACAACGCCATCGTCAACCCTCGAGATTGCCGAATTGGTAGTCCCCAGGTCGATCCCGTAGTCTATCTTTCTGCGCGGCATCTCATGCTCCTGTGCTTACTTCGATTTCTGGAAGTTCAACTGCTTTCCCCTTGTACAGGATCGGGGGCTTGACCACTCTTGTGATGATGCGTTCGCCTGGTGCGAGATCATCAGAAGGAATGAATCGTGTCTTCGCAATCAATTCATCTGTAAACGGTCGATTTAATAGGTCTACTAACTCATATCCTTGACGATTGAAGTCCTCCTCAAGTCGTTCGAGGCTCTTCAAAAGGGGCTTGATCCCCTTGGTGTCCTCGGTCATTGAGTTGAGTCGGAATCGCATGCGATAGATCTCCTCTCCAACTCGGAGGGCGAGTGAATGATCATTAATAGATGCTTGCCCCTTCGGTTCATTCACGGGTTTTACTGCATGAGTCTCAAGAAGTCGCATCTGGTTGTTCAGGAGGGTGACCAATCTCTCGTCTATCTTTAGCGATTCCTGATCGAGGAGATCTCTCGATTCTGAGAGTCGATCTTCTAGACCCCTCTCTCTCCTGTGAATGACCAAGAACATTCCAAATGCACCAAGGAGAAGGCCAGCAAACCCAACAGCCAGAATCATGACCTGCCATCTCGTTTTGGCTGCTAACCCCCCCAATAGGTTCTTGGCTGCATCTGTTTGCTGTCCCAGATCACGTACATCCCTCTGCATCGCTTCTGTCTGGGAGCGATGATTCAGCTCCAATTCCTTGATATGCGTTCGAAGCGACTGATTGTCCTTCTGGACTCGCTGCAGCAGCGCTGTCTCGGCGATGACCTTCCCTTCAAGCTTCTTTAAATCTTGCTGCATTGTTGAATGATCGGGAGGCTGTCCAAAGAGTATTGATCCCAGCCCTATCAGCGCGATTAGCTTTAGCGACTTAGGCATTTGTTGTTCTCCTGAGGCCTTTATCTCACAGAATTTTTAGTCTGAAAATTTCACAGACGCACATCGATAGAGGAACCTTTGATCAGCATATATGGGTGAGTGGGGAAACGCCCACCAACCGGACCATTTATAGGATAGATATCTACCCCTGGCCTCCGCGTAGACTGGTCCCATGACTCCCGCCCGTCCCAGCCCCATGAACCTAACCTTGGTCCCTGCCTACACCAACCAGGCCCTGTTCTCGGATCACCACCTGCAGGTCCGACTGCCTGTGTCACCCTCTTGGCAACGGTGGACTTCGGCGGAACTGGAGTCCATTCATGGCCGGTTGAAGGCTTCTCTTGCTGCCTACATACTACGCCGTCAACCAAAAAACGAAGAAGACACCCGGCAATGGCTAGATGAGGTGCTGGTCATCCTCGGCTATGCCTATCACCGGGAGGCGAGCAGCGCCACGGGCCGCCCCGATTACGTGCTTTTCGAAGATACAGCCACGCTCGCATCGGCTGCGCAGTCCCTCCGTTCAGGGCAGACCCAAGCCTACTACCCTCAGGCCCTCACCGTCCTGGAGGCCAAGTATTGGGATCGTCCACTTCAAAGTCGGGATCCCGAGGGCCATCGGGAGAATCCTGTCCTCCAGATCAACCGATACCTGGATGACGCCGCAATCCACAGCGGAAACCGCATCCAATGGGCGGTGCTGTCCAACGGGCGGCACTGGCGACTCTACTGGCGCGGTGCACCCAGCCGGGCCCTTACACACTACGAAGTTGACCTTCCCGACCTCTTGGAGCACCCGCATCTAGAGGAAGGTGATTTCGCCCGATTCCGCTATTTCCTGATGTTTTTCGGGCGTGAAGCCTTTCTCCGGGACTCCGCCGGAAAGACCCTGCTCGACCGCATCCGCGAGGCCTCGGAAACCTTTGCCACGGAAGTTGGTGCTTCACTCGAAGAGGCCATCTACGGCCCTTCGGGCGCCTTCTTAAAACTCGCACAAGGGCTCTTCCTTGACGCCACACAGCATGGGACCAAAACACTGGATGAGTCACCCCTCCAGGATCTCCGCTCCCTTGAAGCGAATACCCTCGTGCTGCTTTACAGGCTGCTCTTCTTGCTTTACGCAGAGGACCGCAACCTACTGCCTCTCGTGAATCCCGAGTACCTGGGCGCCAGCCTTTCCGCGCTGCGCGAGCGAGCTGCTCAAGTAGTAGATCAGGGCCGCGTACCCACCAGTCGTCGGGCTTCAGAGTGGGGCCACCTTGAAGCCCTATTCGATCTTGTACATCGTGGTGACCCCGGTATGGGGCTGCCCTATTACAACGGCGGCCTTTTCGATCCCGAGCGTCACCCGCTTCTCCAGCAGCTCAAAGTTCCAGACGCACAATTACTGCCCGCCCTAGACGCTCTCAGTCGCGTCGTGATGGAGGGCCAGCGCCGTCGCGTAGACTTCCGCGACCTGGGTGTGCGGCAGCTCGGGTCGTTGTATGAAGGCCTGCTCGAATACCGGCTCAACCTGGCGGGAGACGGCCTCTCCATTTCCCAGGACAGCTTGGTGCGGCGCACCACCGCCAGCTACTACACCCACGAAAGCTTGGTGGCCCGGCTAGTATCCGACACCCTAGATCCCATTCTGGCGGCCCGTCGGCAGGGTTCGGATGTTGCCCTCCAGGCATGGATCACGACATTCACTCCCGTAAAAGGCGTGGCCCAGCGACTAAAGCAGGAAAAGCTCAGGGAAGAGCACGAATCCGAGGTGGTGGATCTCCTATTGGATATGAAGGTGCTCGATCTAGCTATGGGATCAGGCCACTTCCTAGTGGCCGCGCTGGATCACTTAACCGATGGACTCATGTCCACACTGTCTCACCACCAGGAGGACCCAGCCCTGGTTGCAATTTCGGCTCAGCATCCCGTCTTCCGGACGCTAGAAGAACAACGTAATTCCATAGCCCGGTCCTTAGTGGATCAGGGCCTGTCCAACGAGGCCGTAGAGGGCATCCTGCCCCACCTTGACGATCTGCGTCTTCTCAAGCGTTTGGTGATGAAGCGGTGCCTGTTTGGGGTGGACCTCAATCCCATGGCCGTCGAATTGGCCAAACTGAGTCTGTGGCTCGACAGTTTCACCCTCGGTGCGCCCCTCAGTTTCCTGGACCACCACCTGAAGGCGGGTAACAGCCTGGTGGGCAGTTCAATGGCTGACTACACTAAACTCCGGTTGGATGCCCAAGGCGCCACCATCGGCGCGGGACTCTTCGCCGAATCCCACGCCTTCGACCCGGAAGAAGTGCTGGATGAATTGCACCACCTACTTGCCCTATCTGACGCTACCCGCGATCAGGTACGTCAATCCCAGGCCCTCTATCAGACCGTAGAAAAGCAATTAGCCTTCACTCGGGTAGCGCTGGATGTGGTCGCCAGTCGCGACTTTTCTAACCCTCCCCGTCGCGTGGGGCGAGCGCGTGGCGCCACCGTGGTAGATGATGCCTCTGTACTTCTCGCCGATGACGGGGCGCTGAAGCGGCTGTATCAACTCATTCATGAGGGGCGCGAGCAGGTCGCCCGATTACCAGAGGCCTTGCGCCTGACGGCTCTGAACGTGGTGGAAGACCGCACTCGCCACTTCTTCTTCCATTGGGATCTGGCGTTCCCGGAAGTCTTTCTCCGGAAGGGTGCCAAGGGGTTTGACGCAGTTCTAACCAATCCACCATGGGAGCGAATCAAGCTTCAAGAAAATGAATTCTTTGGCCAGCATATGCCCGAGCTGGCGAGACTTCCAAACGCAGCTCAGCGTAGAGCGGCCATCCAACGGCTTCGCACCGAGAATACCGCTTTATGGGAGGCTTACGAATCTGCCCACTCGGTGCGTGAGTCCTTGCTTGACTATGCCCACCAAAGTGGGTGCTACCCGTTGCTGGGTGGTGGCGACACCAATCTCTACGCGCTAATGGTCGAACGCGGCCTCGCCCTGTTGAAGCCGGAGGGCCGCGCTGGGTTCGTGGTGCCTTCCGGCCTCGCCACGGATTTCGGAAATGCAGTTTTCTTCGGCAAGATGGTGCGCAGCCGACGGCTCGCCTTCCTTTTTGACTTTGAGAACCGACTAGGACTTTTTCCATCGGTGGACAGTCGATTCAAATTCAGCCTGGTTGGCTTCACGGGCGAGGGCGTGGGAGCGGATCGAATTCCTACCGCATTCTTCTTGCATAGAGCTGATGAGTTAGAAGCCAGAATCCTACATCTTGATCCCGCAGATTTCACCCTGATGAACCCCAACACGGGTACGTGCCCCGTGTTCCGAACGGCTGAGGACTACGCGATAACCCGTCGCATATACCAGCGGGTGCCAGTCCTGCACCGCCTAGATCCGTCCGAAGATCCCTGGGGCGTTCGCTTCAATCGCCTATTTGACATGACGAATGACAGTAGAATCTTCCGCACAGTGGCTGACCTGGAGCGCCTAGGAGCCTGGCGTGAAGCTGGCCCGATGCCCATTTGGGACAGTCCGGAGGGCCGATTCGTACCCTTGCTGGAAGGCAAAATGGTGCAGGCCTTCGATCCACGAGCCGCAGGCGTGATAATCAACCCAGAGAATATTCATCGCCCCGCGATTGCGGAGGCTTCCCGACTTGACCAACTACAGAACCCTGAATTCTTCCCATCACCTCAAGCATGGGTCTCAGAAACCGAGGTTCACTCTCGATTGGGCCATGCAACTTTGCCGGCCTTCATCGGATTTAAGAGTGTCACGAGTCCCACGAATGTTCGGACGATGATTGCTTCGATGCTACCCGTAACAGGTGTTGGGAACAGCATGCCCATCCTGCTCAGCGATCAACCATGGATTCGCCAGCTTCTGCTTCTGGCCAACATGAATGCTCTTGTTTATGACTATGTGCTCCGTCAGAAGATCGGAGGTCAGAACCTCAACTTCTTCTACCTTGAGCAGCAACCTACGCTCGCACCAACATTTTACGACCAGCTCCACCACGGCCATCGGTGGTTGGATCTCATCGCCCCCCGATCTTTGGAGCTGAGCGTGTCCTGACGGCAAGCGTGCGTGAATGGCCAGTTGATGGCCGGTAGCTTTCATGGGTCCAGGGAGGACCCATGGCACGACCGAAACAGGAACCCCTGCCGCCAGCAGTGAATCGTCTGTATCAA
>Ga0316230_1001357_pt1 | contig 26056 bp, 20 predicted proteins | sample TBH18025metaG_FD_206004 | JGI IMG/M metagenome (GOLD analysis project Ga0316230, IMG submission 206004) | Freshwater microbial communities from Trout Bog Lake, Wisconsin, USA - TBH18025 | ecosystem: Environmental > Aquatic > Freshwater > Lake > Hypolimnion/Profundal zone | place: USA: Wisconsin...
CTTCAGCGTGAAGGAAAGTCATCCCCTCTGGGTATGGCTATTGCAACATTAGAAGCAGATTTGCCAATGCCCGTTTCGATGAGTCCGAGTGCCTATAAGGCATTGCGTGATTGTCCATACCGATATTACGTCCGTAGTTTGCTAGGCTTGCGCAAACTGAAAGGTTTTGAGGAGGGTTTCGATGCTTCATTGGCTGGTCAAACCCTACATAAAGTCTTGCGAAACTTTTACCATGCACTTAAAAGTCAGGAACAACAGCCCGAGTTCAGCATGGAGGCTCATAACGAGCAGCGACGCCTCTGGATGAATCGGCAATTGTCTGCTATTTCTGAGTCGGTATTTCAGCGCTTAATTGAAGGTGACGCTCGTGTCTTGGGAGTCTTAAGAGATTGGCAAAAACAAATTCCAAGCTTTATTGAGTGGCAGCTTGAGCGAGAACGTCAGGGTTGGCGATTTTACGACGCGGAGTTAAAGGTGGGCTTTGAGCTACCCTTTGTTGATCGGTACGGTATAGAACGTCTTATACGAATTGAGGGGTATGCAGATCGTTACGATGTGAATATTGAAGATATCAATGCAGCCGAAGTGATTGATTACAAGAATCAGAGCCTTGCAAGGGTTGAGGCGCGCGCAGAGTCTGTACTCGATGATCCACAGCTATTGATCTATGCGCGCGCTATGAATGAGAGTCAGAAGTTAGCTGGCCGTCAGGTTAATCATGCTCAGTGGGTTGCGCTAAAGACCGACATTAAAAAAGAGGGTGATGGTGCGACAAGATCTGTTGCTATTGAGGGGTTGCCTCAAGCCTTAATCGAATTTAATGAGCAAATAGTGGGTGATATTGAGATGCTGTGGTCTGGCAATCCTTTGAAGGCATTTGCGCCCGATGGGGTTTGTCAATATTGCGAGGCCAGGGGAATTTGCAGAAAGGGCATGTGGTGAGCACCCATTCTGCTTCCTCGTTTAGTGTAGAGCTCGCTTGCGATCCCCGGAGATCGGTGATTGTTTCTGCTTGTGCTGGCAGCGGTAAAACGTGGTTATTGGTGGCGCGAATGGTGCGCTTACTTTTATCGGGAGCTAAACCTCAGGAAATTTTGGCGCTTACTTTTACGCGCAAAGCCGCACAAGAAATGCGCGATCGTCTTTATGGTGTGTTGGAAGAATTCTCGAAGAGTTCGGATGCGCAATTGATGCTGAGTCTGAGAGAGCGTGGACTTAGTGAGGTAGAGGCTCGGCAATTGCTTCCTATTGCTAAAGCTTTATATGCCAAAGTATTGTCTAGCCCACAAGGGGTTGTGATTGATACTTTTCATGGTTGGTTTGGCAGGCTGCTGGCCGCAGCGCCTGTATCTTCTGGTATTCAGCCTGGATTTGGTTTGCGTGAAGATGCCAAGCGCCTTCAGGAAGAATGTCTAGAAGATTGGTGGAGCAATCTACCTGCTGATATACGACCCCATTATGATTTTTTGCTAAATCGCCTGGGCGCTAGTGAGACGCAAAAATTTGTTATGGGAAATTACAGCCTCTTTAAGCAAAGGGGGGCATGGGCCTTCTTTGTCAAAAATTGCCAAGCTCACGGAATTACGCCAATTGAGCAATTAAAAAAGTGCCTCCCCAGGCTCAGCGAAGCCAATCCTTTGGAGGCAGTTTGGAATGCTGCTAATGCGAAAAATGATTTGGAGTTCCTGTATCAATGCTTTATTAGTGGCAATGCTACTGAGAGTACATATGCCCCGATTATTCAACGCGCAATCTTGCACAAAGCTGGTGGTGGAGAGGTGCTACAGATTGCCCCAATCTTGGAGAGCGTATTTTTAACGCAGAGCCAGAGTAATCGTTCCTCAAACGATAAGGCATCAGGGGATCTAAAGGCCTATCTGAAAAAATCCGGGCTACTAGCGCGCGAGGCAGAGCATATTGCCTACAAGCAGACGTGGGCGGCAGCATTCTTGGCATACGTGGAGTGGCAAAAGGAGCAAGAGGCATACGCCTTAAATGAAGCGTGGTTTGTGATGAGCGCAGCCATGATGAATCATTTGAATGCTAGCAAGGACGCGATGCGGGTGCGCGATTTTGATGACTTGGAAATTGGCGTCGCAAATCTCATGGCGGATTCAGCTCATGCAGCCTACTTGCAAGCTCGCTTGGATGCTAAATATAAACACATCTTAGTCGACGAGTTTCAAGACACGAATCCATTGCAATGGCAAATTTTGCGGGCTTGGTTAGAAGGTTATGGAGGTGACGAGTCAAGGCCGACGGTTTTTATTGTTGGCGATCCAAAGCAGTCAATTTATCGTTTTCGTCGGGCTGACCCTAGGTTGTTTGTCAGCGCTCAAACTTTCCTGTGCGATGAGTTGGACGCAGTTTCTTTAAATCAGAATACAACGCGCCGCAATTCGCAGGCGGTTAATGCTGCTGTCAATGCTGTATTTGGTTTGGATGCCTTGCCATTGGGCTATCCATTTACCCCTCAAAAAACCATTTGGCAGGCACCCGCTTCGGCGGGATTGCCAGTGGATGGAGTCGCGAGTCAGGCTGAGGTGGCGTATCTCAATCATGGAGAAGCCTATTTGCTGCCCTTAATTGCGCGGAATGAGCAGGGGCGAGAACCTCGCATTGGAAATGCATTTGAGCAATCGATTGTAGATGTACAAGAGACAGTGGATGTTAGTCAGCGTTATTTTGAGGCTCAGCAAGTAGCGTCTCTGATTCATTATCTGATGCGGAATCGCCAAGTGGTAGATCGCGAGAATGGCAGCGCCATCTGGCGCAATGCGCGCGCGAGTGATTTTTTATTGCTTGTTAAGCGTCGTAAATATCTCCCTCAATATGAGCGTGCTTTGCGGGAGGCTGGATTGGCTTTTGAGAGTTCCCGCTTAGGAGGGTTGCTACATACGCTTGAGGTGGATGACTTAATAGCGCTACTGACCGTTTTATTGACTCCGCATCATGATCTGCCGCTGGCGCAAGTATTGAGAAGTCCCCTCTTTGGGCTTGCTGAATATCACATGCAGGGTTTGGCTAAAGCGGTAAGTGTTCATCAGCTTGTTTCTTGGTGGGATGCTTTGCAGTTAAGCGAGGATCCTCATTTGCTTCGGGCGGCTCGCTATCTGGAGCATTGGCGTCTGTTGTCGCAACGTTTGCCTGTGCATGATTTGCTTGATTGCATCTATCAAGAAAGCGACCTCCGCATGAAATATGCAAGGTCTGCGCAATCGCTTGCGCGCGCACAAGTCCTTGCAAATTTGGATGCATTTTTGGAATTGGCTTTAAATCAAGACGGGGGGCGCTATCCGAGTCTAGGCCGTTTTATCGATGACATTAACGCCATTCGCTTAGGGTTCGATGATGAGACCCCGGATGAAGGGGATGTGGATATAGAGGTCGATATTGCTGAGCTTGATCACGACAGTGAGATGTCTGATGAAGATAGGAGCAAGCGTATACGCTTGATGACAGTTCATGGTGCCAAAGGCTTAGAAGCTCCGTTCGTCATCATGCTTGATGCAAACCATACCGAAGGGAAGATGGAGCATCGCGGAGTATTGCTTGATTGGCCTCCCGAGCAAATGAGCCCTACGCACTTGTCAATGTATACCTCGGGAACTCTTGGTTCAGTGAGGAATGCTATTCGAGAGAGCGAGATCAATATTGCTCAAAAGGAGAATTGGAATCTATTGTATGTGGCGATGACCAGGGCGCAGCAGGGCTTATGGATCAGCGGCGTAGCAAAGGCGCCCGCCAAGAATAATCCAATGGGGTTGGATGAGAAATCTTGGTACGGCAAAGCAGTGCTTGCGCAGTTGCCGTTGCTAGATATCAAGGCTGAGCAGATGAGTGTCTCGCCTCAGTCTTTATTGGCCGATGCAGATTCTGAGTGGGGCGATGGCTCTGTTTTTGTGATGAATGATTTTCAGTTATCCTGGGACGAAGCAAGACAAAGTCATCAAGATAAAGTGGTGGCCATTGAGGATGGTGTTTCTAGTCTCATAAATGAGGCGGATGCTTTGTTGATGCCGAATCCTGAATTGCTGGAGGCGGGCGTGCATTTTCATTTACTGCTTGAGCGCTTGACTCCGCAAATCAACAGCGCGGGGGGAACCTGTGGTGTTGATAGTGCACTAGCGCTTCCTAATTGTGATGCGCTTGCTCAATGGCTAAAGATTGATACCGTAAAGGCTCAGGCGACTCTAGATCGAGTCAAGGCCGTCATGAATGCAGAGGTTTTAAGGCCATATTTAAGTAATGGCGGCTGGGTTCAGGCTTGGAATGAGTTGGATATTGTGAGTCAAAGCGGTAAAAGCTTCCGTTTGGATCGCCTAGTGGAGTTCTCGGACCGTTTGGTGGTGCTCGATTTCAAATTGACAATACCAGGTGAAGGGAGCCCCAATGAGCGTCAGTATCGCGAGCAACTTAAACACTATGCGCAGGAGTTGGCTCGCATTCGGCCAGACAAGCCTGTTGAGGCCTATTTAATTTCCGCCAAGGGTGAGATCGAGGCGATCCGCTAGTTTTACCCTCTTGAATTGACCATTTGCAGTCCCCATATGCTTAGTGCTGGATTCAATCCTGCGTTTCCTAAAGTGGGGATAATAGACATTCATCGTTAAAGGAGTGGCAATGAAAATGCATCATTTAACTAAGTCGGTTTTTAATATAGTGTTTCTTGGTGCAGTGCTATGTGGCGGTGTGGCAATGGCTGAACCCACCTTGCCTGAGGTGTACCAGGTGATTGAATCGGGGCAACTGGCGAAAGCCGACGCCATGATGAAAGAGGTTTTGCAAAACCATCCCAATAGCGCTAAAGCTTATTACATTGCTTCTGAGCTTTATCTAAAGGAAGGTAAGTTGGATGAGGCGAGAAGCGCCTTTGTGCGCGCAGAAAATATTGCACCAGGCTTGCCATTTGCACAGCCTGAGTCTGTGCAGCGATTAAAGGCGCAACTTACTGCCAATGCTATTTCTCCTGCCGGCCCGGCGGGCGCACGCTCTATTTTTGGTAGCCCATTATTTTGGATTTTGATTGCCATTTTGGTGGCGGGCATTACTTTCTTTTTGCGCAAACGTCCCCAACCGGTGCAGGTCTATAACGCGCCAAGTGCTGGTGCACCAGGCGCATATCCTGGGGCAGGCTATCCCAATGGCCCTTACCCCGGTAATCCCGGAATGGGTGGGGGTGGTTTAATGGGTAGCTTAGCAACGGGCGCGGCATTAGGCGCCGGCATGGTGGCTGGCGAAGCATTGGCTAGCCATTTGATGGGTGGTGGTCACCCGAATGCTGGTGGCATGAATTCTGATTTCAATCAAGCTGGTGGTCAAATGCCCGATCAAACGAACTTCGGCATTAATGACGCCAGCTCTTGGGATGATGGCGGATCTAGCTCTTGGGATGATGGCGGCGGCAGTGATTTTATGAGTGACATCTAATGCTCCCCTAGGCATCCATATTATTTTTTTATTCCATTACTTATATTTACAAAGGTCACTATGTCACTATCCATGTATCAAGCATCTGCCCCTCAATTTAAGAAGATGCTTGGCAATCTCGCGGCTCTTCTGAGAAAAGGTGAGGAGTTTGCTGTCAGTAAAAACATGAATGAAAATGTACTGGTAGAGGGACGCTTGTTTCCCGATATGTTTCCCTTGGGAAAGCAAGTGCAAATCGCGTGCGATCAAGTAAAGGGTGGTATGGCACGATTGGCTGGCCTTGAGCCGCCGAAGTTTGACGATAACGAAACTACATTTGCGCAGTTGCAAGAGCGCATTGCGAAAACAATCGCCTTTTTAGATACCATCAAGCCAGAACAGATTGATGGTTCGGAGGCCAAAGAAATTACATTTTCAATTAAAGAATGGAATTTTGAGTTTGTGGGTCAACAATACTTGCTGACGTGGATTATTCCGAATTTCTATTTCCACGTGACGACTGCTTATGATATTTTGCGGCATAACGGTGTTGAGGTTGGTAAAGCTGATTTCCTGGGGGCTTAAAATACTGCTATGGAACGTTTGATTGAGCTAATTGACATGATGAGCCCCTGGTTTTACCGGGCAACCATCTATTTGTCAGATAGTTTTTTGGATGACCCCGCCATTTTGGCATTTGCCTTTTGCTAAAAACCACCTGCGGGTGGTTTTTTCTTGGATCTAATGGTATTTCTCTATAAAAAGGCGTGGCAATTAAGAGTAGATTGAACTACTGCCGTTCTTCCTCCCGCATTGAAACTCACCGAGTGCGGTTTAGTGTTTTACTCACTCCAGAAGGGAAGTTTGATGAAAGCCAACCCATTGAATGTAAACGCCGTAGCTCAGCAAGGTCGGATGATTGAGGCATCAAAAGCGATGGGTGCGGTAGCCGCTAGCAAGGCCGAAGAGATTGTGCGACTCAATCAACAAGCCGCTCAAAGAATGACGGCACTGCTGCAAGAGAGGGTTGCCGACCTTCTAAAAATGTCGAATCCAAAATCAGTATTTGATTTGGTGCATGCGCAAATTTTGCAAGATGCCGCTAAAGAGGTGGTGCAGTATCAAACTGCCGTTTTAAAGACGCTGGGTAGTGGTAATCAAGAGTTGGTGCGGATTGCCCAAGCGATGGTTGCACAATCCAAAGAGGATTTGATTCATTTTGTGAATGAAGCCACGGAAAATGCTCCCATTGGGGCGGAGCAATTTAGTTCGGCATTTAAGGACCCATTTAAGGCAGTTTTGCAAAATGTGGAGCTGATGCGCGCAGCAATGGCCGACTCCTTTGGTGCTTTCGAGAGGAATGTGCAGAATGTGAATGCGCGAGACAAGGCCTCTGCCGCGACCCCTGTCAAAGCCCCTGTTCGAAAGCGTGCCGCCAAAAAGGGCTAAAAACCACACTTTAAGGATTTACGGCGGGGGTGATGTAATAGGGCTTGATATACTGTATGGATATACAGTATATTGGCACTTATGGTACTTATTTCTTCTTCGCAGCTTGTTTCAGAGGGCGCTCTCAGCCAGACTCCACAGGCATTGGATGGTTATTTCGAGACCTTTGAGCTGACCCTACTCAGTCACCGTATTTCAGCTGGATTCCCGAGTCCAGCAGCAGATTACGCGGAAGAAGGGTTGGATCTTAATCGTTACCTGATTGAAAACAAGCCCGCCACCTTTATGTTTACTGTAAAGGGTGACTCGATGATGGGCGCGGGGATTTGCGATGGCGATAAGGTGGTGGTTGACAAAGCTCTTGAGCCAAAACACAACGATATTGTTGTGGCAGTGGTTGATGATGAGTACACCATTAAGCGTTTGTATCAGCTTCGCGGTCGCGTTGAGCTGCGACCTGAAAACCCCGAATATCAAGCCATTACTTTTGGTGAAGATGCTCAATTGCAGGTCTGGGGCGTAGTGGTTGGTGTGGTACGCAAATACAGCCATTCCAGTTCCCGGGGTGCTAAAGCATGATGCAGACCCGATCCCGCCACCTTTTTGCTCTTGTGGACGTGAATAATTTCTATGTTTCGTGTGAGCGGGTATTTTCACCCAGGCTGGAGAATGTTCCTGTGGTGGTGCTTTCAAACAACGATGGTTGTGCGGTGGCACGCAGCGCTGAAGTAAAGGCGTTAGGTATTCAGACGGGCGCACCCTGGTTTCAGATAGAGGAATTGGCCAAAAAACATGGCATCCAAGCCTGTTCATCCAATTACACCCTCTATGGGGATATGAGTCGTCGTGTAGTGGAGGTGCTCAAGCAATTTACACCCCGCTTGGAGGCCTACAGTATTGACGAAAGCTTTCTTCGGATTGAGACGGTTCTCAAGCGGTATGGGAGCGCTATTGATCTAGGGTTGGCAATGAAGCAAGCCGTTAAGGGATCCACTGGGTTGCCTGTTTGTGTGGGGATTGGTGCCAGCAAGACCCTAGCCAAGTTGGCCAATCATCTTGCTAAGAAACACCCTCAATTTGCGGGCGTATGCGATATTGAAGTCATGCCCAAGTCCATCCTGTACCAGTGGATGGCTGAGACAGCGGTTGGGGAGGTTTGGGGTATTGGCAGGCAAACCATTAGGAAACTGAAAGCGCTGCACATCAATACCGTGCTGGATCTGGTGCAAGCCTCACCCCAAATAATGCGCCAACAATTTGGCATCGTCATGGAGCGTATTTGCCATGAACTGCGGGGGATCTCGTGCTTGAGTTTGAAAGAGGTGGCGCCCGCCAAACAGCAGATGATTTCTTCTCGTAGTTTTGGCAGGCCTGTAACGTCTTTGGACGACTTGAGTGAGTCAGTTGCAATGCATACTGCCCGCAGTGCAGAGAAATTGAGGGCTCAAAACTCGGTAGCAGGGGAGCTCATTGTTTTTATTCAGACCAATCCGTTTAAACAAAGCGAGCAGCAACATCATCAAAGCATTTCTGTTCCGCTCACTGACCCTAGCGACAACACCTTAACTCTGACCGCCGCTGCAATTGCTGGCTTAAAACAAATCTACAAGAAAGAGTTTCGCTATAAAAAAGCGGGCGTGATATTGACTTTATTGGTGGATAAACCGGTTGTACAGCAATCGTTATTTGATGATTTGCAGTTAAAGGGAAAGTCGGCTGGATTAATGAGGGCGATGGACACGATTAATCGCCGTTTTGGCGACATAGTGCTTCGCTCGGCAGCGGTTGGTACGAAGCATGACTGGCAAATGCGGTCGGGCAACCGATCACCCCATTACACCACCCGGTGGGACGAGCTACCGGTGGCGCAATAGTAAATACACCCCATCACATCTATTGATTAGGAGAAAAAAATGAATGTACTCAACAACTTTAATGGCATCTCACTGGCAGTGATCATGATTTTGTCTTATTGCGCGGTATTGAAAAATACGAGTCGCCATGAGCGTTCGCGCAAATCATTTTTTGTTAAAAAATATTCGCAATAAAGAGCGGGTAAGGCAGAATGCCAAGAAGGGGAATAAGGAAATCACGGATTCCTTATTCCCTGGAAGGCTCTATTGAGCTTCTAGGGCTTTGCGTAAATAGATTGAAACAGTCTCTTGGCGCAGCATCCATTGCTTGTAATCAGCCGGAACTTGGCTAATGGGCTCACCCTTATGTTTGCCGAAGGGCATGATCGTTGGAATGCGTGCTTTCTCTGACATCTCCCAAAGAGCCTCCAAAGAGGCGGGCTGTAATTTTTCAATGATCTTAGCTACAACCTTTGAGCAAATCCAGACGTCAGCCAAGGCGCTGTGTGCATTGCGCAATTGATCTCTAGCGGTTTCCCGTTCAATGTAGTACAGCAGGGCGCTTTGAGTGTGGCTATCTAATTCCGGCCAGAGGCTTCTGGATAGTGCCAAAGTACAGATGCGCTTGACATCAGGGCGGCCAATCGCCTCCCAGTCAAAATCAATGTTATGACCAATCAGGTATTTGGTGTCGGCAGGAAGTGCAAAAGAGCTGCTGGGTGGGCAATGCACCAATTCCTCGTCGAGGATGTGGTGGGTTGATAGAGCTCCTAAGCTAATTGGTTTGCCGGGGTTATAGCGCTGCACCCAGGGGTTGTTCACCTCAAACGGGGAGAGTGAGACAACGTTCAGTGAGGCTGCTTCAATAATGACGGCGTCATTTTTGTCCGTTGCTTCAACATCAAAAATAATGGCTTGGGACATGAATACTTTTCAGAAAGGTCAAGAAGTAGACATTGTGCCTCTAGTTTGGGGCAGCAGCAGGGGTATTGTTGGGGTTGAGGTGACCGGGAGGCGGAAAGAAGGGGTGGATGAGCCAAACCCCCGGCACTGGCAGAAATTGGGTTTGGCTGCTTCGTTCCCGACCTGACCAGGTTATCCAACCCACCATGCGGGGAGGCCCATCCGCTTTCATTTTAGCTTGTTAGAATGTAATACATGACAGCATTGGCTTTAGCCCGTTCGTGGCGCCCGAAAACCTTCTCCCAATTGGTAGGACAAGACCATGTGGTTAAGGCCTTGACGCATGCTTTAGACCAGGGTCGACTACATCATGCTTGGTTGTTTACTGGCACCCGCGGGGTGGGTAAGACCACGATTGCCCGCATTATGGCTAAAGCGCTGAACTGTACTGGGGAGGATGGTCAAGGAAGAATGACCTCCGAACCCTGTGGCAAGTGCCCAGCCTGCTTGGAAATTGATGCCGGGCGATTTGTGGATTACATCGAGATGGATGCCGCCAGTAATCGCGGCGTTGATGAGATGGCGCAGTTATTAGAGAAGGCGGCTTACGCACCGAGTAATGCGCGCTATAAGGTCTACATGATTGATGAGGTACATATGCTCACCAATCATGCTTTTAATGCCATGCTAAAGACATTAGAAGAGCCTCCTGAGCACGTTAAATTTATTTTGGCAACAACGGACCCTCAAAAAATCCCCGTCACGATTTTGTCGCGTTGCTTGCAGTTCAATCTAAAGCAAATGCCTGTTCCGTTGATTGTTGAGCATTTAGAGAAAGTGTTGGCTGCCGAAAAGGTTGACTATCAGGCAAATGCCTTGCGCGTATTGGCCAAGGCAGCACAAGGCTCAATGCGAGATGCCTTGTCTTTAACCGATCAAGCAATTGCATATGCGGCTGGTACGGTTTCAGAGGAGGCGGTACGTGGCATGCTGGGCACTTTAGATGATGCGTATCTTGTGCGCATTTTGGATTCGTTGATTGCCAAAGATGGCGCTGCATTGTTAGCCATCTCCAATGAAATGGGTGAGCGCAGCATGTCGTTTTCATTGGCATTGGCAGACCTTTCCAGTCTATTGCAAAAAATTGCGGCCGCTCAAGTGGTCCCAGAATCTGTTCTGGAGGATTGGCCAGAGGCAGGAGAAATTCGTCGTCTAGCGCAATCCTTTAGCAAGGAAGAGGTACAACTTTTCTATCAAATTAGCATTACGAGTCGCGCAGATCTATCGCTTGCCCCCGATGAGCAAACTGGCTTTGCAATGACACTCTTGCGGATGTTGGCGTTTCGTCCAGGCTCTGAGTTAGTAAAGGCAGGTGGAAATACCCCTCCTCCTTCGCCTAAGTCGGGCCCAACCCCGCCTCTTTCAACTAAGCCCGTCACGCCGGTAGTGGCCCCAACCGCTAAGCCGGCCGCAGTGTCAGCGCCTACCCAGGCAGCACAAGCTACTTCGAGCAGTAGTACCGAGCGTCCAGATTGGCATGCATTGATGCGTCAATTGCCTGTAAGGGGATTGGTGCAGCAACTGGCATTCCAGACAGAGTTGCAGGGCTGGGCTGATTCGCCTGCAGGTATTCGCGCTACCGTGGTGACACCGATGCCACAATTAGCATCAGAAGCCTCTGTAGCGCGCCTGGCAGATGCCCTCACTGCCCACTTTGGTAAATCGGTAAAAGTGCTGATTGAAAAGGGTGAAGTAGAAGGTAAGACAGTGGCTAAAGTCGATGCGCAGATTCATCAAGAGAAGCGCCAAAATGCTGAACAGCAGATTGCTACTGATCCTTTTATTCAGCAGCTTGAAAAAGAATTCGGTGCCAAGGTAGTGGGCGGCTCCGTGAAAGCATTGACATAAAAATCAGAACAAAGGAAATGAAGCGATGATGAAAGGTGGACTTGCTGGCTTGATGAAACAAGCGCAGCAGATGCAAGAGAAGATGAAGCTTGCACAAGAGCAATTAGCAGCCCTTGAGGTCGTTGGCCAAGCTGCCGGCGGCCTTGTTAAGGTGAGTATTTCAGGTAAATACGAAATGAAACGCGTTCAAATTGATGCGGCTGCTATGGATGACCGCGAGATGTTAGAGGATTTGATTGTGACGGCCTATACCGATGCGTTTAAACAAGTTGAGGCTGCCAGCGCGCAAGTGATGTCTGGTGCAACTGCTGGTATGCCGATGCCCCCTGGATTTAAGTTGCCCTTCTAATGGCGCGGCATGAAGCACCTCAAGATGCGCTAGGTCGACTCATTGAGGCTTTAAGAGTATTGCCCGGAGTGGGGCCAAAATCGGCGCAGCGCATGGCCTTTTACCTGTTGCAACATGATCGCAATGGTGCGGCAGTATTGGCTAAATCTTTGGGCGAAGCGGTTGAGACAGTGGGGCACTGCGCGCGTTGCAATACCTTCTCCGAAACAGAAATTTGTGGCACCTGCTCTGATGATCGTCGCGATCCATCGTTGCTATGTATCGTAGAAACACCTGCTGACCAAGTGATGGTGGAGCAAACATTGAGCTTCAAGGGAAATTATTTTGTCCTCATGGGAAGAATTTCTCCGCTTGATGGTATGGGGCCCAATGAGATTCATTTTGATCGATTGCTAAATCGTATTGAATCCCCTGATACCGGCGTGCCAGTTCGAGAGGTGGTATTGGCGACCAACTTTACTAGCGAAGGCGAGGCTACTGCCCACTACATTGGCGAGGTATTGAAAGTCAAAGGGGTTAAGGTTACTCGTATTGCACGAGGTATCCCAGTGGGGGGTGAGTTGGAATATGTGGATGCTGGTACTCTGGCGCGCGCTTTGATGGATCGGCGGTCTGTAGGCTAAATGCTGGAATGATGGAACTTTGCGAAGCCAATGTCATCTTACTGACATAATTTGCTTTTATTTTGCAGTATCCCCCACTGACGGCAGTTATTCTGCTTGATCCGCAATTAGAAGATCTCAATTGACCTTTTTTTCAAAATATCACTTTCTATCGAGTTCTATTGCTGCGTGTTTCATGGTGCTTGGGTCGACTGTCGTCCATGCAGACACCACTCTGGCCGCAGGCTCTAGCGTAGAAGATATGGAGGGGGCAACCGTCTTAGTAGAAGGCGCCAAGATTCCGTCTAATGAAGCATGGAATATGCATGGGCAAATGACCTGGGTTGACCAATATCACCCAACTTTTAATGCTCCCTATAGCGGCGCAAATAGCTTGACGCCCCACAGTAATAGCGCTGAAACGTTTGATGCCACCTTGTATCTAGGGGTAAAGCTTTGGGAGGGTGGCGAAGCTTACTTGAATCCTGAAGTTGATCAGGGCTTTGGACTTAGTAGCACATTGGGCCTTGCAGGCTTTTCTAGTGGAGAGGCTTATAAGGTCGGTTCCAATGACCCATACTATCGGACACCTCGTGCATTTATTCGGCAAACGTTTAATTTGGGTGGCGATTTAATTGAGTTAGATGATCAGGCCAATCAGCTTGCTAAAACTATTAGCTCAAACAATGTGATCATTACTGCCGGTAAGTTTTCAGTAGTCGATATATTCGATACGAATACCTACGCCCATGATGCTCGGGGCGATTTCTTGAACTGGGCCGGTATTGATGCGGGGGCCTTTGACTATGCGGCTGATTCTTGGGGCTATACCTATGGCGGGGCAGTGGAGTGGAGCCAGGATTGGTGGACTCTGCGTGGCGGTTTTTTTGATTTATCAATTGTGCCCAATAGCGAGAATATTGATATTGGTTTTAAGCAATATGAGTTAGTGAGTGAGGCTGAGGAGCGCCATGAACTTTGGGGGCACAAGGGAAAGTTCAAGATCTTGGGGTTTGCTAACCGTGGAAATATGGGTTCTTATAGTGATGCGATCGCATTGGCTCAGCAAACGGGCGCTACGCCAGACACCGCTTTGGTGCGTCGTGATGCTTGGCGACCTGGGTTAGCCTTGAATTTTGAGCAGGAGATTGGTCCTGGCATGGGTTTCTTTGCGCGAGCAAGTAAAAATAGTGGCAATGAAGAAACTTATGAGTTTACCGATATAAATCAGTCCGTTACAGCTGGATTATCATTTAAGGGCGATGCCTGGAATAGGCCTGAAGATGCGATTGGTGTACAGGGTATCGTTAACGGATTATCAAAGAATGCTCAGCAGTATTTTGCAATGGGCGGTATGGGGATTTTGATTGGTGATGGCGCCTTAACGTATGGCCTAGAACGGATCTCTGAAATTTACTATAACTTGAGCGTTGTCAAGCACTTAGCGCTTGGCTTTGATTATCAGCACATCATTGACCCGGCATATAATGCTGCACGGGGTCCGGTTAATGTATTTGGGGTTCGCGTACATGCGGACTTTTGATATCCGAATGGATGATTGGGTCACGATCCATGCATTTTTTAACGGCTTTTCTGAATTGCGATGAACTATGAAGTTATCTCAAATAACGAATTCGATTGCTAACTTCTTTAAAAATTTTTATGCCAAGCATTTATCGAGATTCATTGCGCCGATTTATGTAAAGCATTTTCAAAAGCACGTTGATTATTTTTATCTCAATCACTTAAAGTACAACAAGTATTTTGAAGAGCTCGTATTCTTGTTACGAGCAACCCCGAGAACTATTCAGCAAATTTATCAAAAGTGGGCAACACTTTATTGTGCCAAGACCACGCAGAAACAACGCAAATGGATTGCATTGTTGATTATTGCGTGGGTGATTATCAAAATAGCCTTTGCAGGCTATGATTTTTGGCAAGAAGTCACAGCTCCTAAAACAGAATTGGGCCCAAATAATTCTTTAATTATTACGCCGCAACAGGTGAAACAAGTCAATCCAGGCCCAGTAATGGAGCGAGATTTTTCTCAGGATAGTTCCGCTGTTGGCATCATTGACTTTAATCAAGATCAAACAGTGCAAGTATTTGGTCCTTATCAGGGTCGTATTGGTAAGGTGATGGTGGTTGCGGGTGACGATGTTAAGGTTGGTCAGCCGCTCTACACCGTTTTAAGTCCTGATCTTGCTCAAGCCGCCGCGACATTAGTGGCAAGTGCAGGCGTACTTAAGATGAGTAATGAAACGCTTAAGCGGGCGAAAAGCTTGTATGAGACCAAGTCTATTTCTCTAAAAGAACTTGAGCAAAATATTTCTGATCAACAAACGGCTGATGCCAATTATCAAGCTGCCCTCAAAACCATGGGCTTGTTTGGATTAACTGATGTTCAAATTAAGCAAATTTTGTCTGGTCGGAAAATTGATACTGAAACAGTTGTGGTTAGTCCAGTTGCAGGTAGGGTGGTTTCACGGGTTGCAGCCATAGGTCAATTGGTTCAGCCTGGAACTGTTCCTGCGCCGATTACCGTTTCCGATACCAGTAAGTTATGGATGGTAGCCAGTGTGCCAGAGGGCGAGATTGCGCGTTACCATGTTGGACAAACCGTATTCTTGCGAGTGCAAGCGTATCCAGAAAAAACCTATTCTGGAACAATATTCTTTATGAGCGAGTCTTCCGATCCGGTTACGCATCGAATTCAATTGAGAGCGAATTTGACGGATGATGCGCATGAGTTGCGCCCACAAATGATTGCTGACTTTAATGTGGTGTTGGGCGATCCAATTCTTTCACCGGCTGTGCCTGCCAAGGCATTGGTGCGAGAAGCGGATGGAACCTTCACGGTCTGGGTTACCTCCTCGAATCAATCTACTCAATACATTAAGCGAACGGTCAAGGTGGGTTTAATGCAGGCGGATTATGTGCAAATTTTGGACGGGTTAAAGGCCGGAGATATCGTGGCCCAATCCAATGCACTATTTTTGAGCAACCTTTTTATTAACCTGCAGTAAAACGGATACGGCGCGGCTTTAAGCCTCATGTTTAAATCGATTCTTGCTTTTGTCCTCACTAGAAGACCTTTGGTTCTGATGGGTCTGGCCGCCTTTTTGGTGGCAGGTGTGATGGCCTTCATGAAGTTAAATGTTGAGGCCTATCCTAATCCAGCGCCGGTTATTTTGGAGATTACAGCGCAGTCCGCTGGGCTTTCCGCCGAGGAGATGGAGCGGTATTACACACGCCCGATGGAGATTGGGTTAGCTACTACTCCTGGCGTTGATACGATTCGGTCCACCTCCTTCTATGGGCTCTCATTTGTTCGCGTGACCTTTAAGTATGGCGTTGACTATTATTTTGCCCTCACTCAAATTGCCAATAACTTATCTCAGAATGTCAATTTACCAAATGGTGTACAGCCACAAATACAAGCTTCTAGCTTGGTTGGTGAAATTTTCCGTTATCAAGTTACGGGCCCACCTAGTTACAGCCTAACGGATCTGCGCACAATTCAGGACTGGGTGGTGACCCGGAGGATGCTCACTGTCCCGGGTGTGGTGATGGATGTTACTTGGGGTGGCACAACTAAGGAGTACCACGTTGAAGCGGACCCTAAAAAATTAGAGGGTTATGGCATCAGCCTGCAGCAGTTGTTAACGGCGGTTGGAAATGCAAACTCAAATGTGGGCGGAAGGACGGTTAGCGTTGGCGATCAATCTGTCAATGTGCGCGGTTTGGGGATGGTGGAAAGCTTAGACGACATTCGCAATATTGTGATCACGCAACAGGGCTCCTTGCCTATTTCCGTAAAGGATGTTGCCGTGGTATCAGAGGGTTATGTGCCGCGTTTGGGTGAGGCTGGTAAAGATAATGTGAATGATGTAGTTACGGGCATTGTGGTGATGAATCGGACTCTACATACCAATGAAGTGGTGGAGCGTGTTGAGAAGGCTATTACCAAAATTAATAGCGATGGCACTCTTCCACCTGGAGTCAAGGTGGTTCCTTACTATGATCGATCAATTTTAGTAAACGTGACAACGCATACCGTTTTACATAACCTAATATTCGGTTGTTTATTGGTATTTTTTATCCAGTGGATTTTTTTAGGCGACTTGCGAAGCGCAATTATTGTCAGCTTAAATATCCCGATCGCCTTATTCTTCAGCATCATTATTTTGGTAATCACGGGGGAGTCGGCTAATTTGCTCTCTTTAGGGGCGGTGGATTTCGGGATCATCATTGATTCAGCTGTCATTCTGGTGGAAAACATTTTCCGCAATTTCCAGCAAACACCAGCAAACCGAATTAAGACCTTGCGTCAATTGGCTTTGGGCCCGTACGCAGATGTGACTGACCCAGCTGATGGGTGGACTAATCGTTTGAGAATGATTTATTTAAGTGCGGTTCAGGTTGACACATCCATTATTTTTTCAACGGCCATTACCATCGCTGCATTTATTCCTTTGTTTACCATGCAAGGGGTGGAGGGGCAAATTTTTAGTCCTATGGCGCGCACTTATGGCTATGCGCTGGCTGGAGCGCTGCTTGCCACATTTACAGTAACGCCAGTTGTTGCAAGTTTTTTATTGCCTCGAAAAGTGGAGGAGACAGAAACTAAAATTGTGAAAGCCATTCGTGAGTTTTATAGCCCAAAATTGAAGTGGGTTATGAACAATACTCATCGCGTTATTGTTATTGGCTGCATTAGTTTGGTCATTGGCCTAGGGATGGTCACCCGTTTAGGCAGTGAATTTTTGCCTGCTTTAGAAGAGGGTAATTTGTGGATTCGGGCATCTATGCCGCCCACTATCTCTCTTGAGGCGGGTTCTCCATACGCAAATCGGATGCGAGAAATCATTAAAAGTCACCCAGAGGTGATTACTGTTGTTTCTCAGCACGGTCGTCCAGATGATGGTAGCGATGCCTCAGGATTTAATAATGTTGAGTTATTTGCGCCACTCAAGCCATTCGATGAATGGCAGCATGGCATGACCAAAGAGAAATTGGTTGCCACTCTGCAGAAGCAGTTTGAGGAGGAGTTTCCCGGCATTTCATTTAACTTTTCACAGTACATCCAAGATAACGTTCAGGAAGGTTTGTCGGGCGTCAAGGGCGCCAATTCAGTAAAAATTATTGGGCCAGATTTGGCAACTCTGGAGGTTTTGGCAAATCAAGTTAAAGCTGAAATGTCAAAAGTGAAGGGTGTTGCGGATTTAGGCATTTTCTACATCATGGGGCAGCCTAATTTAAATATTCGACTTGATCGCGAAAAAATTGCCCGATATGGACTCAATACCGGTGATGTTAATAACGCTATTCAAACTGCAATGGGCGGTACCGTTGCAACAATGGTGCAGGAAGGGGAAAAGCAATTTGGCTTATCCGTTCGACTGCTTACTGATGAGCGCAATAGTATTGAAAAAGTAAAAAATTTGCGCATTGGCTTTAGTACCAGCAATGGGGGTAATGGCTACATTCCCCTGAAAGATATTGCCACGATTACATTGGATACAGGGGCAACTTATATTTATCGCGATAGTAATGAGCGCTATATCCCCATTAAATTTAGTGCTCGAGATCGAGATTTGGGTAGTACGGTTCAAGAGATTCAGAGTCGCATTGCTAGGAATGTCACCCTGCCAGAGGGTTATCGCATTACTTATGCAGGCGAGTTTGAAGAGCTTGAGGCTGCCAAATCACGCTTATTGATTATCTTGCCAATTGCCATTGCCATGATCTTTGGTCTGTTATATGCCTTGTTTAATAGCTTAACTTACTGCTTGTTGACTGTCGCAGGAGTACCTTTCGCTGTTCTGGGCGGGATTTTTGCGCTCTACATTAGCGGACAAACAATGAGTGTGTCAGCCATTATTGGATTTATTTCATTGCTAGGCGTATCCGTAATGAATGGCATTTTAATTTTGAGCTACTACAAGGAGTTGGTGGCTTCTGGAAAATCAGTTCGCGAAGCGATATTTGAATCACACGAACATCGCATGAGGCCTCTATTGATGACAGCGCTCTCAGCATGTATTGGTTTGTTGCCTGCGGCCCTTTCCCATGGAATCGGTAGCCAGGTACAAAGGCCTTTAGCCACCGTGGTTGTGGGTGGGATGATTGTGGGCCCAATCTTCTTATTATTGGTAGTGCCGGCTGTATTGGTTGAAGTTTTGCGACGTGAAAAGCCTAAAAGGTTGCGCAGAGTTCGGGCTGAGGATATTTAATACGCTGATGAATACATTTCTCTTGTTCCCCGCCCGCTTGCGCTTGGTATGGGTTGCCCTTCTGGGGGCGAGTGTGCTCTCCTGCGCTGTTGGACCTGACTTTCAAAAGCCTGATGTTCCACAAGTAAGTTCGTTTACGCGAGAGCCTGGCACTCTTGAGGTTGGTGAGCTTAGTTCGATTGACGCGGACTGGTGGAAGGCTTACGGCTCGCCTCAGTTGGATGTCTTGGTTCAATTGGCATTAAAAAATAATCCGAATATCGATGTGGCCATTGCGAACCTAAAGGTTGCTCAGCAAAACGTGATTGCGCAGCAAGGTTTCTTTTTCCCACAGGTTGGTGCAGGATTGACTGCTAGTCGTCAAAATGTGGGATCAACTTTAGCTCCAGCAATTAACGGCACCACTTCTGTTTACGGTTTGCAAACGGCTCAATTAAGCGTTGGGTTTACCCCCGATATTTTTGGCGGGAACCGCCGCCAGGTTGAATCGCTTAAAGCCATTGCGAATGCTCAGGAGCTCCAACTGGAAGCCTTAAGAATCACAATCGCCACCACGGTCATTGCTACAGCAGTTCAGGAGGCTGTATTCCGTGAGCAGTTGCAAATGGCAAAAGAATCAGTGGAGGCGGCTAAATTGCAAATGGTCCATGCAAAGAGGATGGCTGATTTAGGATATATCAGCGGTATCGATTTAGCGAACCAAGAATCTGCTTATGCCCAGGCAGCTAGCCAAGTCCCGGCATTAAAAAAATTACGTGAGCAAACCCTTGATATGTTGGCGGTGCTCTGTGGTCAGGTCCCTAGTCAACCGCTGTTATTGCCCAATTTAGATTCTATTCATATACCCGCCAAGTTGCCCAATGCATTGCCATCGAGCCTAGTGGGGCGGCGCCCAGATGTGAAGATTGCCGAAGAGATGGTGCGGGCGAGTAATGCGCAAATTGGTGTTGCCGTCTCTAACATGATCCCTCAATTCTCCATTACGGGGGTGTTGGGTGGTTCTGCCACGGCATTCTCTGAAATGTTTAATGGGGCCAATAATATTTGGGGAATTGCGGGCGGAGTTGGGCAGCCCATATTTGCTGGTGGATCCCTATTTGCCCGTAAAAATGCGGCAGAGGCCGCCTATGATGCTTCACTAGCTCAGTATCGCGCCACGGTCATAGCGGCCTTTCAGAATGTGGCAGATACCTTGTATGCGATTGACAACGATGGCAAGCTGTATCAGTTGGCGCGGGACAGTGAGCTTGCAAATCAAAAAGTCTATGACAAAACACTGCAGCAGTTTGATCAGGGTTACACATCAGAGCCTGGGCTCTTGGCTGCCAAACAGCAGTATTTACAGTCGAAAATGAATGCCATTCAAGCCTATTCCGTCTACTTGGGGGATAGCGCTGCTCTTTATCAATCCTTAGGCGGCGGTTGGAAAGAGCCGGTTAATACCGACGCGGCTTCTGTCTCCGCACCTGTTCCGGCCGCCAATTAAGGCGCTTTTCAGCTTTGGTGGCTGGGCATTGCATAATTAAGCCATGCATATACTTTTATCCAATGACGATGGCTACTTGGCCCCAGGAATACTGGCACTCTTTAATGCATTGAAACCTTTGGGTCGGGTGACCGTGATTGCTCCCGAGCAAAATCACAGCGGCGCGTCCAATTCGCTCACATTATCTAGACCGTTATCTATTCATCGTGTGGCGGGTGGTGAGCGTGATGGCTTTATGTTTGTTAATGGTACGCCAACGGATTGCGTGCACATTGCCATGACAGGCTTTTTGGATGAAAAACCAGATTTAGTGGTATCTGGTATCAATCAAGGTGAAAACATGGGGGAAGATGTGCTGTACTCCGGAACGGTTGCCGCAGCAGTGGAAGGGGTGATGTTCGGGGTTCCGGGGATTGCCTTTTCTCAAGTCGATCGTGGCTGGGATCGCATTGGTGATGTGGCTCGGGCGGCCCACGATATCGTGGCACAAATGTTGGTTTCTCCTCTGGCGCGCAATGACGGTGCAGCAACCCTCCTTAATGTCAACATCCCTAATCGGCCTTATGCCGATTTATATCGTTGGCGCGTTACGCGCTTGGGTACGCGGCACCATTCACAGCCAGTGGTCATACAAAAAAGTCCTCGCGGTGAAGAGATTTTTTGGATTGGCGCTGCTGGCGATGCCAACGATAGCTCAGAGGGAACCGACTTTCATGCCATTGATAATGGGTGTGTTTCGATTACGCCCATGCAACTGGATTTAACGCATCATGCGCGTTTGGCTGCGATGCGTGCAAATGGCTGGGAGCGCGGTTGAAACCTGCGGCTGAGCGATTCGCGGGCCATCGGCAGGCGCTAGCGGCTAAAGTGTTAGCGGCCGGTGTAAAGCATCATGGCACTTTAGAGGCTATTGCCACGGTTCCTCGCCATGCTTTTATGGATGCCGGTTTGCATCCTCAGGCTTATGAGGATTCAGCATTGCCGATCGGTCATCAACAGACCATTTCCAAGCCATCGGTAGTGGCTCGGATGATTGAGGTTTTGCATAAGCCAAGACACAAGTTAGGCAAGGTTCTGGAGATTGGCACTGGTTGTGGTTATCAAGCAGCAGTTTTGAGCTTATTGGCTGATGAAGTTTATTCGATTGAGCGTATTCGGCCCTTGCATGATATGGCTAGAGCCAAGTTACGGCCGTTTCGGATTAATAATTTGCGCCTAATTTATGGTGATGGTATTTTGGGTCTACCGCAGGCTGCCCCTTTTGATGGCATTATTTTGGCCGCAGCTGGCTTGGGCATTCCCGATGCCTTGTTGGATCAATTGGCAATAGGGGGTCGTTTAGTCGCCCCTGTCGTTAAAAGCGCAAAAGAGCAGCAATTAGTGATGGTCGAGCGCATGAGCTCACAGCGCTATCAAAGAACTGTGCTGGACGAGGTCTTTTTTGTCCCCTTACAATCAGGGGTAGTATGAGACTGAAAGACCGCCCTATGCCCGATTTTCTTCCTAGAATAGCTGCCCTCCTATTGACTGCTGGACTGCTTGTTTTGGCTACGGGTTGTTCAACGCCCCGTACAAAACCAGCGAATGTAGTAGACCGCACGAATGGTGCTTTCAGTGAGCCTGCGCCTCCTGGTTACTATCGTGTCAAGAAGGGTGATACCTTGGCGCGCATTGCCTTGGACCATGGGCAATCTCCCCGCGATGTTATTCAATGGAATCATTTGGCCAATCCCAATCAAATTGAGGTTGGAGATCTGATTTTGGTGAAGCCACCTGCAGGCAGCAAAATAGCTGTAGCAAAAGTGACCGCCAAGCCCGTGCCAAGCACTTCTGATGTTGCGAAATCTGATGTGTCTAAAGTAAAAGATGTCAGTAAGCCAGACGTCGCTTCTAGCGAGACGCTTGCAGAGCCAGGTATTCGCTTGTCTTCGCCAGCTAAAGGAAAAATCACAGGCGAATTTAGTGATACCAATAAAGGGATTGATATTGCCGGTAAGGCTGGCGATCCAGTTCTAGCCGCAGCAGATGGAAAAGTGGTCTATGCCGGTAATAGTCTGCGTGGTTATGGTAATTTGGTTATTGTTAAACATGACAATACCTATTTAACAGCCTATGCTCACAATAGTAAGCTTTTAGTCAAAGAGGGCGACACGGTGCATAAGGGGCAAAAGATTGCCGAGATGGGTGATACCGATACAAATTCGGTGAAGTTGCACTTTGAGTTGCGGGTCAATGGTAAGCCGGTAAATCCCCAGCCTTACTTGCAGCAGTAGTGTTTGCGGAGTGATGGGTAGTGGCTACCGTTCTTGTTTTTGATATAGAGACTATTCCAGATGTGGCGGGGTTACGCCGCTTGGATGACCTCCCCGACTCCTTGTCTGATGCGGAGGTGGCGCAAAAAGCAATGGCTGATCGTGCCGCTAAAACTGGCAGCGATTTCTTGCCGTTATATCTTCAGCGCATCGTAGCGATCTCCTGTGTGATTCGACGTACCACCAAAGAAGGCTCTCCACAAATTAAGGTGGGCACATTGGGAGCGCCCGACGATGATGAGAAGGTATTAATTCAAACCTTTTTTGATCTGATTGAGAAATATACCCCCCAGTTGGTGTCATGGAATGGGAGCGGTTTTGACTTGCCGGTACTGCATTACCGTGCATTAGCGAATTATGTACAGGCGCCACGATACTGGGAGATGGGCGAAAGTCAAGAATCGGATAGTCGTGAATTTAAGTGGAATAACTACATTAGTCGTTATCACATGCGCCATTTGGATATGATGGATGTGTTGGCGAAATTTAATAGTAGGGCCAACGCACCATTGGATGGTCTAGCAAAGTTATGTGGCTTTCCGGGAAAAATGGGTATGGATGGAAGTCAAGTATGGCCGGCTTATCAAGAGGGAAAAATTGATGATATCCGCCGCTATTGTGAGACTGATGTGGTGAATACCTACCTCATGTATTGCCGTTTTCAATTATTGCGCGGCGGCTTTACTTTGGATGAATACCACGGTGAGATAGCTTTTGTAAAGGCGTATCTAGCAAAAGAGGCCCAAGAACCCCATGGCGCTCAGTGGCGTGAGTACCTGCAAGGTTTTGCTCCAAATGCGTAGGGGTGAAAAGCCAGTCAATATCGTAGTGACTGACCCCATTCGGATTGACTCCCTTGATCTCGATGCCCAAGGGATTGGGCGTTTAGCGCCGAATGAGGAAGAGGCGCTGCAGGGTCAAAGTGGCAAGGTAGTGTTTGTTCAAGGGGCATTGCCTACTGAGCTGGTGACTTATGTGGTTACGCGTGAGAAACCCCGATTCTCTAAAGCCAGGGTTCTAGAAGTCATACAGCCAGCCGTCTTTAGAACTGAGCCAAAGTGTAAGGTATTCGGAGTATGTGGCGGTTGTTCCATGCAGCACTTGGATATGCGTGCCCAAATTGCCATGAAGCAACGGGTACTAGAGGATGACTTGCAGCACCTCGCTAAAGTTAAGCCAGAAGAAATTCTTCGGCCGATGGGTGGCCCCGCGTGGGAGTATCGTCATCGCGCACGCCTGAGTGTTGTGAATCGTTCCATTAAAAAGGGAACAGTCTTAATTGGATTTCATGAGGGAAAAAGTGGATATGTAGCAGATATGACCGCCTGCGAAATACTCCCGAGACGTGTATCGGAGCTATTGCCAGAATTACGTAAGTTGGTGATGGCTTTTTCTATTGTAGATTTTGTACCGCAAATAGAGTTGGCGGTGGGGGAGGCTGAGGAGCCTAATGCCATCAATTCTGCAAAGGCAAAACCGGTTATTGCCTTAGTGTTTCGTCATCTCAAGCCCTTGAATCGGGCTGATGAGCAACTGCTAAAAGATTTTGCTGATCGCCATCAGGTGTGGATTTGGTTGCAACCTAAGGGTATTGAAACGGTTGCGCCGTTTTATCCGCAGACTGGTAAGTTATGCTATCGCTTGCCTGAGTTTGAGGTTGAAATGCCTTTTATGCCGGCTGATTTCACGCAAGTAAATCACCTGATGAACCGCGCTTTAGTGAGCAAGGCAATTCGCCTCTTGGGGGTTCAACCGCAAGATCGCGTGCTTGATCTCTTTTGTGGAATAGGCAACTTTACCTTACCCTTGGCCAGAGTGGCAAAGGACGTTCTCGGTATAGAGGGCTTAGCTAGCCTGACCACAAGAGCCAAAAGCAATGCGGAACACAATCAACTGGCTGACAAAGTTAGCTTTATGCAAAGTAATTTGTTTGAAGTGACTACCGAGACGATTGCTTCTTGGGGAAGGGCAGACCGATGGTTAATGGATCCGCCGCGAGAAGGTGCTATGGAGATTTGCCAAGCGCTCGCTAAACTTCATGATCTATCTCATCATGATGTCGCTGCGCACCTGGGTGAGTTTTTACCACAACGTATTGTGTATGTCTCTTGTAACCCAAAGACTCTAGCAAGAGACACGGAAATATTGTGTCATCAAGCAGGCTATACATTGAAGAGTGCGGGAGTGGTGAATATGTTCCCGCACACCTCTCATGTCGAATCCATGGCGGTATTCGAAAAAACCGCCATTTAGATTCGGGGTATTCAGAGTTTTACTTCGAGGTTGGCATGGCAAATTCTGCGCCCTTGGCAATGCTTTCTGGCCAACGTTGCATCACACTCTTTTGTTTTGTGTAAAAACGTACACCTTCTTTGCCATAAGCATTCATATCACCAAAAATCGATTTCTTCCATCCGCCAAAACCATGCCAAGCCATTGGCACAGGAATAGGTACATTAATACCAACCATACCAACTTGAACGCGGCGTGCAAATTCACGGGCGATGTTGCCGTCGCTCGTAAAGCAAGCAACACCATTTCCGAATTCACAGGCGTTCACTAAATTTAGCGCGTCAGTAAAGTTAGCGACGCGCAGGCAGGAAAGCACGGGACCAAAAATTTCTTCAAGATAGATCTTCATGTCAGGGGTGACGTTATCGAATAGGGTGCCACCAATAAAGAAGCCGGCCTCATGTCCAGGCACTTTCAGGCTGCGACCATCGACTAATAGTTTTGCGCCAGCAGCAACACCACTCTCGATGTAGTTGGTAATGCGGTCTAAGGCCGCCTGACTAACAATGGGCCCCATTTCGGCATCCAGCTCCATCCCATTCTTCACTTTCAAAGTCTTGGTGCGCTCAATCAGTTTTGGCATGATTTTTTCAGCTACATCACCAACCAAGACCGCGACTGAAATTGCCATGCAGCGCTCACCTGCGGAACCATAGGCTGCGCCAATGAGCGCATCAATGGCTTTGTCAATATCCGCATCGGGCATGATGACCATGTGATTCTTTGCGCCGCCCAGAGCTTGGGAGCGTTTGCCAAAATGCGCACAACGTTCGTAAATGTAATTGGCAATGGGGGTTGATCCAACAAAGCTGACAGCCTTCACGTCTGGATTTTCAATCAAAGCGTCAACCGCTTCCTTGTCGCCTTGGATAACATTAAAGACGCCATCTGGTAATCCAGCTTGTTTTAGTAGCTTTGCCATGAACAGAGAGGCAGAAGGATCGGTTGGGCTCGGTTTCAGAATAAAAGTATTGCCGCATGCAATCGCTACTGGGAACATCCACATCGGAACCATGACTGGGAAATTGAAGGGGGTAATACCAGCTACTACGCCTAAAGGCTGGCGCATGATCCAGTTATCAATATCAGTGGAAACTTGTTCGGTGTAATCACCCTTTAGTAGCTCTGGAATGCCAGTTGCAAATTCAACAATCTCAATACCGCGCGTGACCTCTCCCTGCGCATCAGTAAATACTTTGCCATGTTCTGCGGTGATGATGGCGGCTAACTCGTCACGGTGTGCATTCAAAAGTTCTA
>Ga0316230_1001388_pt1 | contig 25436 bp, 42 predicted proteins | sample TBH18025metaG_FD_206004 | JGI IMG/M metagenome (GOLD analysis project Ga0316230, IMG submission 206004) | Freshwater microbial communities from Trout Bog Lake, Wisconsin, USA - TBH18025 | ecosystem: Environmental > Aquatic > Freshwater > Lake > Hypolimnion/Profundal zone | place: USA: Wisconsin...
ATCATCCTGTAAAAGTTTAAGAATTTCTTGTTCGAGGTACACAGTGCCATAGTAATCATTCAAACGATTAGTGGCAAGTATGTAATTTCTACCGATTGTAGCACATTCTTTGATGATAAGTTCGGCTAGAATGTAATCATAGACACCACGTGTTTCATTACATTTACGGTCGGCTTCTCGTATAATATCTTTGAGTCTTGGACTTACTTGGTTCATTTTAATATCATTATCTTTAGATTGCAACATAACTATTTTACAAACATAGAAGATCCTACTTTGTCCCGTATGATTTTATTGAGTTCTTTGACTATATCTTCAAGTTCGCCTACTTTATTGATACCGACTCCACCATTAGATACTGGGAGTGCTGTTCCGATTGTTGTTCCAATTGAAGTAGCGTGTATAATCTTTTCATTCGAGTCAGGTACAAAACCGACAGGCATCTTACCATTGATTGTGGCTATTCTAGCAATGATTTCATTGATATCTGTGCGGTTTCGCCAAGTACCGATGAAGACACCATGAACTTCACTCGAACCATATAATTTGTCTGCATCAATTAAGTACAACAAATTTCTTATATCTTCACCTTTGCGGTCCTTTTCGGTAATATAATTATTGTATTCATGTCTATTACCAGCAATCACCCATAATTTTTGCATTACATACCACTCCGTTTTTTGATAAATTCTTGTAGTTCAGGATCATTCTCTTGGTCTTTATCTGCTACAAACAAAGCACGATTTCTTGGGTCTGCATCAGGTGACGGTCTGGTCAGATAATACATCGCAAGAGAGTTTCGATTGAAGTTACCAGGACAAGCAATAGGTTCAGGAAGACCATGCCATGAATTCATAGTCGTGTCAAATAGGACTGCACGATTAAACTTGTTCTCAACTTTAGTTACCAGTTCTTTAGGTTTACCAGTTTCTTCGTTGTGACTCCATAATTCTAGACCACCACCCCAATTAGGTTGCCAGTTCGGTGTCATATAGATGATGATATTGAACTTTCTTTCTAGTTTCAGTTTAGGATGAATAGAATAGTCTTTATGAATGTTCAGATAACCACCAGGACTATGTGAGTGCATACCACCACCATGAAGACCGTAGTCAGGATAGATTTCCTGCAATCCTGTGATTTCGGTAAGTTTGTCTACCCACCATGGTGAACACAGATAACTGAGTGCAGTATAGATAGATGCCGGAAACTTGTCCCAATGATTAGAGGTCTTCTTGTCTTCAATCGCATTAAGATAGTGAGCAGTCCATGCATCAGACTCGTAATCGGGAAATTCCTTTGCTATCAGCTTGGCATTTTCTTCACCAAAGAAGTCATCCATAATTAGATGGCTAAATGGTTGAGCCTCTTTAAACTGTTTTTGTAGATTTGATGTCATTATTAGCTACCACTTCAGTTGGCATTTTTTCTTCTTCAAAATTGTAAAGTCTAAACAACTGTACCGATTTCCAGTATTTGGTGTACAGATGATTAATCAAAAGTGCCGCTAATGCTATAACGACAATACCCAAAGATACCAAAATGGCACCGACTAAAAACAATCCGTAATATTCCAAATCCATAATTACTCCTTAATACTATTATTTGCTAGTTCTTGTTTGTCAAAGATAGAAACTAATCTTTCATCATTATACACGTTTTCTACTTCTGTGTCAACCTTTTTTTCTTTTTTGCCGAAAATAGCATCCCAGTTGTTTTCGAATGTTTTTGAATCAACACTCAAAGGTCTTCTACTAGAACCTTTACCACCATCACTCATTCTTATTCTCCATATAATATTTGTACATCTTAACTAAGTGAGCAAACTGTAATGGGTGATGTTCCGGATGAGGAACTGTACCACCACGGAACTCTACCAGTTTGTTATAAAACTCTAAAATTTGTTCGTCTGTCATTGATTTGAAATATAAAACTATTATATATATTAGTATAAACACTAATAGGGGTTAACATGAATATCATTAAAGCATTTAGATTTATTCGCCAACGTATGCAACAATCTGAACTAGAATTATATATTGAAGCTAGAAAGCCATCCACAGCGGCCGATGTTGAAAGACTCACAAGAGAATTCCAACAAAGACAGATGTTTCGCAATTTCGCTTAAAATTCAATAGAAGACCAAGTCTTCAACCTTGTCATCTTTTCCTGAATATACTTCGTCAGATTATCTTCGTTGATAATCTTTTTATCCGTAAGTATAGAAATCATGGCTAACAGGTCACCGATTTCTTCCTCAAGTCTTTGAATATTGGTAACACCATTATACTCGGAATTAATACCGAATCTAAAGATTTTAGAAATTGCTTGGGTGACCTCTGCACACTCCTCTTGAGTGATGCAGAAAATCTCCTTTTGTTCTTTTGTTAAATCACTCACAGATTTTCCTTAAGTAATACTTTTTCATTAATCGGTTGTTCTTTGATATATTGCTCAGAGAACTTTACCGCATCCTCATAGTCCCTGATGACGGACATTTTGACGACCTTATCATTCTCTAATAATTTAACAACCCATCCATCATTTACTTGTTCAATAAGTGTTGAGCGCATTTTATCTCCTATGCAATTAAGTTAATGAATCGGTTAAGAACAACACGATTCGACATTTTATTGGTATTGTGCTTTATGAAGGCAGATGCAATACCACGGCGAGTTGCATTTTCAGCAACTTCGAAAGTTTCTTCTTCAAAATCATCGTCTGGGTTCTCACGACTTTTCCAAGCATAAATTGAACTTTCTTCAGATTTCAACAAATAGTATTCATCATAGCCAGCAGACTTAACGATTGCAAATTTGTTTCTTCTAAAGTTTGTCTGTGCCTCTTCAAGTTGAATACCAGATTCAAAGAAGTTATTTCTGTTTCTTCTCAGTTCAGAAGAAGACAACAGGTAATAACCAATCACAGTACAATCAACTGTTTCTCTCAATAATTCAATCAAACCTTTAGTCATTACACTTCGGTATGCTTGTGTAATATATACCTGTTCTTTGGTAGCTGGATGACGGATCACAGCACCATCGTACATTGGAATATTTGAAACATAACCATAGTCTCTTTGTGCCGATGTTTCCGGTTCATTCGTCCACACATGGTCGATTGCATCGGCTTCACCGTCAGTCAAAAATACGGCATGAACTTTTTGAAGTTTATACTTGTTTTTGAATTCGGGCACGATTTTCATAGCGGCAATAATAGACTCGTTCAATGGTGTAGAACCAAGAGTAAACCATTTTGGCATACGTCTAGTCATTTGACCATGCTCATCAGTCAAAGCACTATAGTTACAATAAGAGCACAAAGCGGCACATGCAGTAGTGAAATCTGAAGGACCCATTCTACTCGAAAGAATATTCAGTAATCTAAAATCACCAAGTCTCATGTCACCAATTTTAGGTTTTACTTTGTAATTCTTCGGACTACCATTATTGTAATCATCAGAAAGATTATTGGAAAAAGCATACACTTCGTAAGGTATCGAAACTTTACGGCAGAATAATACTAAGTTAAACAATTGCTTAACAGTACCTTTCAAGTGATTTTGCATAGAACCGGACCAGTCGATGAACATAACTAAACCGTGTGATTTGCCATTTGGTACAACTGTGATTCTTTTGAAGAGGTCTTCAGAGAAACCGTATGAGTAGATTTTACTCATATTCAATTCACCGGTTTTGGCAACAGATGCACGTTTCATTTGTTCTGCATTTTTACGCATCTCAAATTCTTTTACAAGATAAGAAACAATCTTCTCAGATTCTTTGCGTAATTTTTGGAAACCTTGTTGGTCTAATGTACCTTCATCCTCTACGAACTTGGCATACAATTCTTTGAAATCTAATATGGCTTTTTTAGTATCGATATTAGGAACATTCATGTATGTCAAATTTCTTGATTTTTGGTCGAGAAGACGATTTTCGTTTCTACGATAGGCTTCATCGGTAAAAGATTTTACTTCGGAATCGGCATCTTCAACTTCCGAAACATCATCGCCAAAATCTTCAAAATCATCCAATTCGAATGGATCATCACCATGATCCATTTCCATGTCATCTTCATTTTCACCGGTTGCGTCTTTTTTAGATAAAACTTTTCGTTTCTCTTCTTCACGCTTTTCTTCGGCTTGTTTTTTCATAAACTCTTGAATACGTTTAGCAACATCAATAACTTCTTCATACGTTTCAGTATTTTGAACTTCATTCAACAATTCTTTTTCTTCATCATTGAATTTGATAAGAAGTTGAGCACCGCCTTTTGAGTGCATATTGATACGGTCGATGAAATTCAGTTGATTGAGGTCTTTGCCGTTAGTATCAAAGAAATTACGGTCAAGCAATTCATTGTATGCTTTTAAGAATGAGCCTCTAAGACCAGGAAATTTAGATTGAATTTTCTTTTCAATACGAACATCTTCCACGATATTAAGAATGCCTGAATTGACAGTTTTAGATTCGATAGCGGCTTTCATGCCATCTAAAGGAGTATAGAGTGCATGACCAACTTCATGTCCTGTGAATAAGTCGTAAAGTTCAATAGAAAGTTTTTTATCTAGGATTGGAATCGTCAAAATACGATTCTTAACATCAAAGGAAGCAGTGGAACACTTACGTTCTTCAACGAGAAGGTTCTCAGTAGCCATCAGTTTAGCTAAAAGTGATTTTGATTGAATTAATTGCATAACATTCCTATAAGTAAGACTCTATTATAGCAGAAATAGCCCAAAGGTCAAGTACTTTGTATGTTTGCCGCAACATCTTTCTTTTTTAATACTAAAGATTGACCTTCTTTATTGATTTCTATCTCATCTCCTTCTTGCCATCCTGCTTCCGCAATGATTTCATCCGGAATTTTGAACAAAATCTCATCAGGATTGCCAGGAATGTCCTCGAAAAGGTCTTCTACATCATAAATTCTAGAAAAATTGGGCTTTTCAATACTTTTTCCCCATGCTGTCATCACTTTGTCGAGAGATTTGTGGTCAATTTTCATAATTTTCTTTCAATTTTAAGGGATGCTTAGGTTTTCGAGTGTATTTTACCTCAATTTTATGAGGTTGCATAGGTTTTATCGGTGTTCGACAATGTGGACGTTGTAAATTTACAACAAAAGTTTCTTTTTTCTTCATTTTATCGTCTCATACTTGAAATTGCTACGGCTTCTTCATTGTTGAACACAGGAACGGCATTGGATTTGTGCATTGTAGCGATACCCATGACCTTTGTGCCTGTATAAACTTTAGCAGGTGCTTTGGTTGCAACGGCTAAACCGGAATTTAGTGATGGATGACGAACGGACTCACCTCTTGGTGACGTGGATAGTTTGTAAACGTATTTTTCGGTTTTCATAACAACTTTTTTCTCAGGTGTGTGGGATTTTAACCACGATTCATATTGTTCACGTACCGCTTTTGGCAGTTTGTGCTTCTTTGTCTTTTTAAAACTAGGATGTATAATCATTTCGACCTCCAGAATTACAATTCTATCACATCTGTGGAGGTTTGTCAAGGTAAATGTTGTATTAATGCAACGGTTTTCTATTTCTAGGCTTTATCGATATTGACTCCTGTCCGGCATAATCCATGTCAGCAAAATGCTTGAAATTTTTATTTTGCTTATTCTTTTTACGGTTTCTTTGATACTCATTGTAATCCTCTAAAGTATCTCGATCCTTACGAAACTTACCTACAAATTTTGACACCTAATTTTCCCCTTTACGGTAACATATTTGGAAATGCTTGTTTTACAAACTTATAATTTAAACCTTTAACACCTTGATCCTTGTTAAAGATACCAATAATAACCTCAGCATCACGAGGTTCTAAAGATTCTAAAAGTTGAATTAATAATTCATTTTGTTTCTTTGGGGTTAGTGCATTTGCAGTAGGATCACCTTCCCTAAACATGTATAATTTTTTAATCTTATTGCTTATTGTATCGTAAGTCAAACCAGGTAACTGGTCTGTCGGTATTTTGTAGTCACTAGGTAACTCTGTTATTTTCCATCGAAATTCCGGATGAAAGGTCATCTTCAAAACCTCAACGAGTGTACCGCTTAAGTTTTTACCAATAATATCCATTCGTTCCTGATGTGTTTTTGCTTTCTCAAATTCATCAAAAATTTCATATATGTTTTTCGTAGCCATTAAAATTCCTCTATTACATCCATTAAGTTAGTCAGTCTCTTTTCTATAAAGTAAGAGAACATTTTTTGTCTTGATTGTGGCTTTACTGTATTATACTCTGCCATAATCTTTTCTTTCAAATCCTTAGGTATGTATCTAAAATCAATTAGTTGACGATTTCTTTCAAAACCTTTCTTAGCAGTATCATCAGACCAATCTTCATGTGGTGTGTCTAATAATAATGTAAGATTAGCCTCTGTTAGAGCCTTTTGTCTGCCACCAGATACAAACGTATCACCAGGTGATAGAACGTTCGGTATACCGTCACCTTTGTCACCTTGAATGACTTTTAGTTTTAAGTCTTTGATTGGTGTCTCAGATACTAAGAATTTTTTAGTTGCAGGATTATATTGTGTGACGTTCTTAAACATTTGAAGTTGTAAGAAGTCATTGTCACTAGATAATACTAGAACTTTTTCTTTGTTCGGGTTTGTGCTTTCGGCAAGAGTTGCAATAATATCATCGGCTTCTGCACCCTCAACGTCAATGACCTTGTAAGGCATATTTTGCTTAATCTCTTCTTTGAATTTAGTTAGCATATCAAATATGTAATGCCAATCTAATTTAGATTTTTCTCTGCTTTTTTTACGGCTTGCTTTGTAGAATTCAAAGACTTCTTTACGCCAGTATTTTCTATTATCACAACAGATAATAACTTCACCGTATTTGTTTTTGAATTTCTTAACGTGAGAACGTATGATATTCAAAACGATATGCCTAAACATCTCTTCTGGCATATCGAACTTTTTCTTTTGGTCAATTTGCGCCATTAAACCTGATAGCACAACTTGGTTAATATCAATTAAAATCATATAATCTTTCGGTAGTTACATGTATGATTCTAACATAATTTTTCAAGGCTGTCAAATAAATCTTCAATTATTTCGGTAGATTTTGTGGTTCTTCTAGCAACCACACCAAACCAATCATCCGGTATAAGTGTTGAAATGTACTCTCTTGGCTCTGAAAGTATAGCATCAAAGCGTTCCAGGTTAGTTATCATTCCTTCATCGTTGTATTTAAACAACATAACAGTCCATGATGGTCCTACCGATGTGCGGTCAATCTCTTCACCTTTATCGAGATATGTCTCACCTCGAACTGTCATAGCATTTTCGTGTTCGTCATTTGGAATGAAAAACAGCAAATCAAAATTCTCAACTAGTTTTAGATAGTCCAGCATTATATTCCTTAATATGTGACTTTCTTACCCTTACCATAATCCATGTATTGTAATAGTCATCACTTTCAAGTGCGCCTTTTATAAACTGTTCTTTAGCTTCGAGATATCCACATTCACCTTTTGATTTGCAAAGGTAGATAATCTCTCGACTAAAGTTTTCTTGGCCCAATTGTAACACATCTTTGGTCACCTCGGCACTACTCCCGTAGTAAGTTTGCCAGTCCGAGGATACCTTAAACTTTTTCTTCTTCCCCTTTACTACTTTTGTTTTAGAGGAGTAGAAGAATTTCTTTCCAATGTATTTCCTGCCGGTTAATGTATTGGTTATTAGATACACGAAGCCATAATTGTCACCAATCATTTCCTCGGTAAAATCTTTACCATCATATTGCCACAAGTTTTGAATTAATTCCAAAGGTCATCACCATGGCGCCAGGGAGATTTTCCTTTACCTTCTTTGGAAATGTTGTGTTTTTTTCTTAATTTTTTAGCTTCTTTTTTTGCTGACATATCAAGGCCTAATCCTCGGGCATCATGGAGAACACCGCCCGCTTTATGTATTAATTCGGAATGTTTATGCATATCCGAAGCTACTTCAGAACCATAGTGTTTTAAAACATCATTATGTGTTTTTTTAGCAGTGGCTTTGTGTTTATCTTCATCTGTATAATGTCCCGATTCACCCATATGATGATATTCAGCGTGTTTTGCCCATAATTTTGAAAGATCCTTATCAGTTTCTTCCTGTAAAATTTCTTCGCCTAAAAGTGTTTTTATGATGGTAGTTCTTAGATCCATGATATTTCTCCTCTATAATTAAACTTATGTTTCTGAACCGATACATTCTTTAATGGGGAAGTATCGTATATTCATATATTTATCTATTCAAATTTACGACAAGTATCACGTATATAAGTATAAACTTAAAGATTAATCCCAATCGTCTGTGTCCAATTCATCTTCATCATCCCCTATATAGTCTTCCGTGATGGCTTCAATGGTTTCGCCGCAGAATGGGCAATATTCCGGCAACTCTTCCGATACAATTTCTTCAACAAAAGCAATTGTATAATGAGATTCACAACTGCTACATTCTCCGGTTACTTGTCTTTCCATTTTATTTCCTTATTATTATTTTAATGTGCCCACACATCTTTCCATTGTCCTTTCAAAGCACCTTTCGCATAGTCAGTTGCTCTGTTCTCGAAGAAGTTGGTGTGTGTAGGTGCGTTAATCATCTCTTCTACCCAAGGTAGGGGATTACGTTTAACTTTGAAAACACCTTTTAGACCTAAAGAGATTAGTCTACGGTCTGCAATATAACGAATATACTTCTTAACGTCTTCTGAAGTTAAATCTTCCATAGGTCCCATTTCAAAAGCCAAGTCGATAAACTTGTCTTCTAACTGTACCATTTTTTCCGCAATTGTATATATCTCACCTTTGAGTTCATCATTCCAAACTGCTTGATTCTCATGTATAAATGTTCTAAACAGTTTAATCATGTTCTCTGTATGTTGAGTTTCGTCTACAATCGACCATGTGACGATTTGTCCCATACCCTTCATCTTGCCGTGTCTTGGGAAGTTTAAGAGCATAATGAACGAACTGAACAGTTGCATACCCTCTGTAAATGCAGAGAACATAGCAATGTTTCTTGCAGTTGTTGCTGTATTAACAATACCGTTTGATTGTGCTAACAAATACTCATGCTTTTCTTTCATAGCGGCATATTCCATGAATTCATTATATGTTGTATCCGGTAAACCTAAAGTTTCAATCAAATGAGAATAAGCCGCAACGTGTAATGCTTCTCTTGCCGCAAATCCTAAAAGCATCATACGAACTTCTGGTTGTGCAAAATGTGGCAGATAATTCTTTACATAACCACCAGCAACGTCAATGTCACCTTGAGTAAAGAATCTGAAGATGTGCGTTAAGAATTTCTTTTCTTCTGCGGTGAGTTTCTTTTTCCAATCTTTCTCATCTTCCATCATCGGCACTTCAGTATGTAACCAATGCGATTGCTCATGTTTCAACCAGGCTTCATAAGCCCAAGGATAACTGAATGGTTTAAATGAATCTCTTGTGTCTGTTAAATTTGTACCAACTTTTTTAATCATTCGCCCGCCCATTCTTTAATTTGTTTAGGAGTTTTAAGTCCAACTAACCGGCTAATTTCTTTACCGTCTTTCAACATAATCATTGTAGGTAAATTACGAACACCATGTTCTGTTGCAAGGATGTTATCGGACTCAATGTCAATAACTTCTAGAGGAGTTTTTAAATCTGCTCGTTTTAAGTTCTCGGTTAACTGTACACATGGTTTGCACCATTCTGCTGTAAATCTTAATATTTTTTTCATTTTTTTGTTGTTGTTTCTTGTTGTTCTATACTCGGTGGGAAATAAGGATCGATTACATAATGCTCTGCACCCCACCACCCTATACACGTTACAAATCCAGCGAATAGCAAATCAATCACTATCATTTTATCTCCATAAGTTCGTTTACTACATCCAGTAGTAGGTCATGTTGTATACCTCCATGATACTTACCTTTCATATAAGAATAACTATCATACCAAAATTCTTCACTCTCAGGATGGCAACCTATTAAAGCAAGATTCTTTTGTTTTATGGCCATAGGCATACCGCTGTTTGTGTATGTAGCAAGTGTTTGAAACTCACCATCACCAACAAACGTAGGACCATCATAGAAGAACATGTTGTGGTTCATAAGACCATTATACCATGTAGTTGGCATATTCTTTGCGTGAGGTCTTCTCGTACAAGCACCTGGTTCAGATATGTATTGCGGCACATCAACATCTTCTAATAAATTAAAGTAATGTCTACCTGCCCAAAACGCACCCATACAAATACCTAGATACTTACCACCTCTCCTGACAAACTTTCTTACATACTTACCATTTTGCTTAAGTAATGTATCGAAAGAGTCAGAATCACCAAAACCACCAGGGAAGGCAACTATGTCAATATTCTTGTCAAAGAAGCCTTCCTCCATTTCATTCTTAGAAAATAATTTGAAGTTGTAATGTTCGCCAAGTGCCTTCATTAACCCATTGCCAGATTGAACTGAGCATTTTGGGTCATTGATAAACATTGCGATTGTCGGTTTCATTTTATCCTTCACATGCTAGACAGTCGTTACCTTGTGCAACTTGTGTCATATCTAATTCTTCAATTACTTGTCTTTCAATTCTCTTCGACACTTTATCTGCTTTACCAATCTTCTCAGAACGGCAATAGTATAAAGTCTTCAATCCTTTCTTCCATGCCATAAAGTGAATAGCATGTAGATACTTAATATGTGCATCAGGTCTAAAGAACAGGTTCAATGATTGTGCTTGGTCAATATGTTCTTGTCTATCAGCGGCAAGTTCAATAACCCATCGTTGGTCTATTTCCATTGATGTTTTGAATACTTCTTTCTCGATGTCAGAAAGAATATCCAAATGCTGAACAGAGCCGTCATTAGCAATAATAGAGGACCAAACATCACTATACTTTTCAGAATGTACACCATCAACTTCGCCTAACTTTGACTTGATGAGTCTGTCGAGGTATTTGTTTTTGTTGAGGTGTGAACCAGATAAAGTATCCTGACGATAAGCATTGGCACGATAAGGCTCAACAGAAGGGCTAGTATTACCCATAATAATAGAGGAACTTGCATTGGGAGCAATAGCCATAAGATGACTAAAGCGTAAACCCGTACCAGCGGCATCGGGAGCCTCTCCTCGTTCTTTACCCAATTGATGATTCGCTTCATCTAAACCCTTTCTAATATGCTTAAATATTTTGTTATTTGCAACTTTGGCAATAACACTCTCAAACGCTATGTTGTTTCTTTGAAGATAAGCATGAAACCCAAGAGCACCCACCCCAATAGAACGCTCACGCATAGCAGAATACTTGGCTCTTGCCACAGTATCCGGAGCATTGTCAATAAAGTATTGTAACACATTATCGAGCATTTCAGCCACATCTCTGAGAAACTGTTTGTCATTTTTCCACTCATCATAATACTCCAAGTTCAATGAAGACAAACAACAAACTGCTGTTCTCTCTTCGTTAGTAGGCAAAATGATTTCAGAGCAAAGATTTGATTGATGTACTTTCAAACCTAGTTTCTTCAACCACTTTGGTAACTTTCTATTACTAGTATCGATGAAGTGAATGTAAGGTTCACCTGTATGCATACGTAGTTCTAGAATCTGTTCCCACAAGTGTTTTGCGGATACCGTATCACGCACTTCACCTGAATGAGGATCTTTCAATTGCCATGAATCATCTGCATTAGGGTCTAACATGCACTTCTCAATGATTTGCATGAAAGAATCTGGTATATTAATACCGTGATGCAGATTTAAACATCTGATGTTGGGGTCTCCCGTTGGTTTTCTAAGTTCAATAAACCCATTAATGTCAGGATGGCTAATATCAAGATAAGCGGCATAAGAGCCACGGCGAGTACGACCTTGGCGATAAGCCAAAGAACTTGCATCATACATTTTAAGGTGAGGCATAACACCAGTAGACTTATCGTCAGCAGAACGAATGCCGAACCCAATACCCACTCCACCTCCCAACATAGAAAGCCAATTAGTTTCTGATAAGTTTTCAACTAAACCCTCCGCAGTGTCTTCAATATAGTTAAGGAAACATGATATAGGCAAACCACGCTTAGACCGACCAAAAGATAAGATAGGAGTAGAATAGCTGAGCCAATGTTTACTAGAGTACTCATACAAACGTTGAGCATGTTCCTTATTACTTCCAAATGTCTTTGATACATATGCAAACCTATGTTGTGGTGATTGTTCGTCCTCTTTCATGTAACTTTCTTTAAGTCTCTTCACTCCTAATTCATCAAATAGTTTATCTCTATCTAAGTCTATCTTAATACCTTCGTATTCTGTCATATTCTGCCTTGTTGTTGTTATTGTTGTACAAATTCCTCTATCATGGGGAATATTTCTTTAATCGCTTGGGCACAGGCAATTGCCACATCACGATGTTCCTTTTGTGTCGCTTTATCTGTTCGGAGTTGTATGTAGTGAACCCATGAACGAAGTGTTCCGTTCATATACATTCTACTTTTAGTCATACCTTCCGGCAATACTGCTCTCGCTTGTTCTTTTGCAATTCCTTTGTCTAAGGCAAATGCATAAGCATCTTTACATACCTCTAATACTTTATTTTGATATTGTTCCCACCACGCTTGTAATGCCAAATCATCAGTCTCAAAACTATTCTGTCTGTTTTTTGTATCTTGTAGTCTAGCCTCCTTTAATTCAAAACCCAATTTAGAAGCATCCGCATATCGTTGAGAAAACTCTTGAAACGAGAATGAACGGTGTCTTAAAATTTGTCTTGCTATATCTCTCGTAGTGTTTATTTCTAAACATACACTCACCATTTCTAGTGGAGACCAATGTTGATTTTTGATTAGATAACGAACTAACTTTTCAGCAGTATCATTATTATTTTGATTTGATGGATTAGAAACTCTTGCCGCATAAGCGACTTGTTCTAATAAATTACCAGTATTACCTTGCGAGTAATTAATTAATTTCACTTCATTCATTTAGTTAAGCCTAACATAGGACGTTTATCGAATTTGCAGTCTGTGTATGGACCATTAGCATCGACATAATGTAAAAAGGCTTGTATTTGCCTTTTGCCAGTATACCGTTCACGCCAATGATTCAACTCAGTCCCATTATACACTATCATGTCGCCTGGTGCAAGGTAAACTTCATTCACTTCACCGGCATAGTTTTCCATATAGATAGGATATTCACAATCTTTGTCCTCATCGATGCACATGGTAACTGAATACTGGCAAGAAGGCCTATCTTTATGCTTTAACATAATCGCACCTTCATACATTGCCCTGGCATATGTGTAACATGGTAGTAATGTTAAGCCGGTAACTTCTTCAACTTTAGGTTGAAGTACCAACATTAAACTATCAAATGCATGATTGCCGTATGTGGGAAAGGAATGGGGTACTTGTTTGTCGGCATATTTACGTACAGTTTTATTATCGATAACGTCAATGCCGTCTTTGTGTGCTGTGGTATTCATCAGCATTTCAAACTGTGTTCGGAGCAAGTTTACCGTATCTTCACTTATCGCATTTTCATATACATAAAAACCCTCTTTTTTAAATACCGAGTTTTTCGTTATTTTTATTTTTGTAGTCATTCAATCCCTCCTAGTGTATTATATAGCTATCTTATACCTTCTTCCAGTTGACAAATTCCATCTTTGCCCTTAAATTTACAAAGGTATGTTTTTCAATAATATCTTCAATTTCAAACTGTGAAAAACCTTCTAAAATCATATCGTTAATGTCTTTTGCTTCTACCATTTCTGGCCAAATTAAAACATTATAGTGTTCTTCTATTGCCTTTTCCATCTGTTTGACAATCTCTTTATTTCGTGGCTCATTGTCATAGATTAATACCACTTTTGATTTATCAAAAATCTTAGTTACCGATGGTAGATTTGAATCGGCAGTCGCTATGGCGTTCTCAATGAACATAGAGTCTATAGGTCCCTCAACTACTCTAATCATCTTCTCTGAATCAATCCTATCAAGTCCAAAGAACTTATTTTCATCATCGGACATCTTCAAAGTGATGTATCGTAACTTAGAGTTACCTAATGCTCGTCCTTGAATGGCAATTAATTTCTTTTGTTGATTATAGAATGGTATAATTAGTCTAGGATCATTTTCAATCAATCCTTCCTTTTCGATGCCGAGAGAATCTACAAATCGTTTGAAGTCTTCGGCATAATAAAGTTCTGAAAAGAATTGTTCCGGTATTTGTCGTACTTTAACATACGTCTTAGCATAATGTTCTTCCGGTAAAGATTCGATTGTCGGTATATCTAATCTTTTTTTGAAAACTGGTGTGCTACTTTCCAGTTCGTGCTCAACAATCTTCTCTTTTGACACATTTGTATTTTGTCCAAAAGAATTTGATTTGAATCGTTCGAGTGCATACTCTTTTGTCTTAGCAGGATCGACCTTTTCTAAGAAATTGTAAAACGATGTTGAGATACTACAGTTGTGGCACATGTAGAAGTAATCGTCTTTCTTACGATAGACGTACCCTCGTGCTTTTGTTTTGTGTTTTTGTGAGTCGCCGCAGAATGGGCAACGAAAGTTGTACAAGTCATCTTTCTTCTGAGTAAACAAACTCAGACGACCAGACACTTGAAGTAGAAAACTTCTGTCAATAATAACGCTCATAATATAAAGTAAAGTTAAGTGATTATTTCAATAGATGTTCTATTGTATCATAATGTATGTGAGAAATCAACCATGAAAGAACAAGTATACCGCCGGCAATCATCCATTTCCATTGCATTAATGCCGTTAGTGCTTTATCTTCCTCATCATTATGTGCTTTCATATCTTTTCTGAGGTCTTTTAATTCTTCCATAATCCTCAGTTCAGACAATTGTAGTTTGTCTATAACGGTATCTATTCGACCGTGTATTTCTTTGATATCGCTATCGGTTTCTTTTCGTCTGTCATCCATGTCGGTGTAAACCTTAGCAATATGCTTGTCGTGTTGTTCTATTAGTTTGTCTATTACGCTGTCCATCTTTTCGCAGAGTGAGGTTATAGTCGTTACTTGTGACTTCAACACCCCAACATCAATATGTAGTTGATTATTTTCTTGTTCGGTCATTTTCTCGACAGGTCCTCTATTCTAGCAAAAAGTGTGACAGTTATTTCTTTTCAGGTAATTTCTCACCGTCAAGTTTCTTGTGAATCTTAACGTCTTTACAAACTTTCTTCTCTTTACCTGAAGCATCTTTAGTTACTTCGCATACTTTCTTTATTGGTGCTTCGGCATAAGCAAAGCTAACCGAAAGTAATACAATAGCAAGTATAATTGATTTCATATTAGTCCTTAAATTTCTGGTTGTGGTGCAGGAGGTGGTGCTAGTTTTCCACCGTAGCCAATAACTGGATCGGCTGTTGCTGTTGCGGGTGCACTAACTGACACGACTGGCTTTGATACTGGCGTAGATACAACAGGTGCTGAAGGCAGTGTGATTGGGCTGGATGTATCAACTGGTGCTGGTGATACTGGTGTTGGTCTGTTTGCCGCATCTAATGCCTTTGCTTTGAGGTCTTTGTCGCCACCTGCTAACATAATACCGGACAATGTTCCGGTTAAGAATGTAGCAATTGGGATAATCATTTCAAAGAACTTTTGGTCGATAGGACTAATAGCGTTCAAAGGTTGAGTAATGAAGATGATAGAGTAAAGTACAACAAAGACAATACCTGTCAAAGTCATAGCCAAACAAATGCCAATAAAGAATCTCAGACGAGCCATTAACTGGTCTTCTGAATATAAGAAAGGTGCGTTATTATTTTCCACACTTAGCTCCTGTGCTAATTTTTGATGAAGGAAGTGCTGGCGTAGGTTGTACACCAATCTGCTCAAGTTTTTGCTCGGCCGTTGGAGGACCCAAACGAGGATCTCTTTGACCTTTGAATATTTGTTCCGGACAAGTTCTTGTAACATCACATATTGGGTATTTACATTGCTCAGAATCCCAATTAGTTGGGTCTTGGCATGGATATCTAAATTGGTCGTGACCAAAGAAAGCCAATGTTAATGGCAATACTAAAATCACACCGGCTAAAAGAAATAATTTTTTATCGTGCATCGTAACTCAATATTCTTATAATGTTGTTGAATTTGTTGGTTCTATCATCAAGACCAATTTCACCACCATTAATAATATGAGTCATTTTTACAATATCTTTTGCATCTGCCACTTTATTTAGATTGTTTGTTTCCCAGAACCAGCAAGCAGATTGTAATGCACCTTCGAAAGTCTGCATATACTCTGATGCTTCTTCAGGAGTAATCTCAAGGCTAGCGGCAAACCAGAAGTAGTTATCTTTACCAGTAATCTGAATGGCACCTCTACCGCAATACTCGTAGCCATCACCAGATTCTTCTGGACCGTTACCCATACGATTGGCATAGATACGGTTTGCAATTGCTTGTTGCTTATTTGGTTTCGCACAGTATTCTTGTGCTAACTCAATAGTAGGAAAGTATTTGTGGAATATCTTAATCAAGGATTCTGGTTTATAATTCAGATTCTCTTTGAGTGCTGTAAACCCATCAGATTCGTGGACACATTGTGCCAAGAAACCAGCAATACGTTCCGGCGTATTGATTTCGTAGTCTGGCAACAGTAATGCTAAATCTTTGTACCAATGATCCAGATATGGATTCTTTGGTATGATTTGTCTTAGTTGGTCTTTTGTAAGTTCCATATTAACCCAATGCCTCAGCCGCCATTAATACACCCATCAGAATTTGATGGTACAATTGAATTTGTTCATCTTCAGCGGCAGATTCTTGTATTGACTGTTCAATATTTAAATCACCTACAAGTTCTTTAAAATCTTCATCCGAAAGTTCACCTTTCGCATGTAGTTGTTGATATCCTTGTGCTTGGATTGCTAAGTCTGCTATGTTACTCATCTCGCTTGTGCTCCTAAAGTCTTTTGTATAATCTCGGCAGACTGTTCAATGCTCTTGAGTTTCAATTTACAGTAAGTTTCATTAATTACCGTTTTTTGATGCAATTCATCAACGAGTGTGAACAATCCTTTCGACATAATAAATGTATTCTCATTATGTGGTACATACTCACTATAGTTTCTCAAGTTCAATGCTGTTTGATATAGTGATTCGACATTCTCTGGTGTACATTTCTGTGTTGATGCCGTAGACCTAATATTTACGACAAAACCATACTCATTTCCATCAAATTGCGACACTTGAAGAATACCGCATCCTGATAATAAAAGAAAAGCGACAACTAATAATTTCTTCATGGGTTAATCCTCTTTTGTTCTTTAAGCCACATTTGAATACCGGTCATTTTGTCGGCAAGTTCGTGGTAGAGTTCGTAGTTGTCGGCAATTGTTCTTTCGACTTCAGAGAGTGCAACTCCGGAACTGGTTCCAGCCACTCCTGAGGGTAATCGGGAAACGGCACCTTGAGCGGCGTTGTTGTGCACCCATACAAAAGACTGAGGAACATCACACATGTGGTCGTCTGTTGTAGTAATTTCTTTAATAACTTGGTCATGTATCACCCTATCTTGATATACTTTATCATGTACGTATTTAACAACTTCTTGTGTCACAACTTTCTGTTCTGCCACAGTTTTCTCAACTTCATTCTTAGCATTAATTAAAACGTCTTGTCTTCCATCTACATAGAAACCGGCACCAAAGATTATGATGGCAATCAAACGAATTGGCAATCTATAGAAAAATGGTATGAACGAATTCAAACACACTTCAATTAGAAATAGTGCGGCACCAACACCTACTATTGCCCAAGGTATCCAAGTCGGTAACAATCCCAAAAAATAATTAAATGAAAACATGATTTATATCTTTGGTGGTTTTCTCGCAAACATATGTCCCATTACAGGAGGTTTCTTTTTCTTACCACCAGGTTCTGCAAAGTTACCAGGACCAGGAGCACCGATGCCTGCAACACCAGCAGTCACATTAGTAGGACCTGCTACAACAGCACCATCTTCCTGAATTTTTCTGAATTGTTTGAATGTGAACATTAACAGTTCCACTTTCTTAAAGATTTGTTGATACGTGAATCTGGATCGTTTGCAGTCTTTGCAGAAGTCAAACGTTTTTTCATACCAGACATTCTAGCACAAAATGATTTTCTACGATTTGCGGCTTTGCTATCAGGTTTTAATTTCGATGGCTTTGTTGTTACTGCCGTCTGTAGATGATGACCTGGGTTTGCTCTATTATAAGATGCAACACCTTTTGAGTTTAAACCCCCTGTAGGATTCTTTCCTTCTTTTCTTTCCCATGCCTCAGATTCTGGCATGAATTCTTCTGGCACACAGTTAGGTACTGTTCTACCATTTTTCTCTTTGGTGCCAACAGCAGTATAACCAGACCAACAGGCCTGTTCTTTAATCCCATGAGCAGCACGAACTTCTGCTTCTGCTTCTTTTCTAGAATCAAACCCAACAGAATCCATTTTTGATTTATAGTGTTTAGCAAACCACTTACCATTACCTGGAGATGCTTCTGAATCTACACCAGTTTCGCCAATCTTCTCACCATTGTGATGAACATGTTTGACTTTAGTATCTTCTTCGGATAATTCAACTTCTTCTGGCACACAGTTAGGTACTGTTTTACCATTTTTCTTTTTTGTACCAACTGCCGTATACCCGGTCCAGCAAGCCTTTTTTAATTCACCAGTAGGTTCTTTTACTTCTTTGCAGAATTGTTTGAATGATTTCATTTCTCGTCCGATTTAACATTTCCTGAACGTCCTTCACCTTTTGGAAGTGCGGCTCTTGGTTTTGGTCCTGACCAATCATGTTTATCTACATGTTTCACTTCTGCATCACCACCGTGTGAAGCGGATTTTACTAGATAAGATGCCGCATGTGCAGAACCTTCACCGAATTTACCTCTACCAGTTGCGGCTTCTTTTCTAACATAATGATTTAATGCAGGATGTTGATTGTGAATCGTGTCAAGATGATGTTGTGCTATTTCTCTGTGTTGAGTTTGTTTTTCCTTAGATGCATTTTTCATTGCATTTAATTGAGAAGAAACATGATGTATATGGTTCATAATTTCTTGATGAATCTTTGTTTTTCTTTTTTCTGGTAAGTCTTTATAACTTGGATGCTTACTTAACATCTCATGTGCGGCATGGTGATGTACTGCGGCATTTTCCTCAGGTCCACCAGACATTAATTGAGAACCACCACCTTTCTTCATAGAAAGTTTTAGACCGTGATGGTGTTCATCATTAGGATCTTTAATTGCAACGTCTGATTTTGATGTACCGCCCTTCGTGGCACCATATTTCTTCCACGTATCAGAAACTTCACCCTTTTGATTCCCCATAACAACTGCTTTGTGTTTCTTTTTTATTGCTTCTTTGAAATCTGGATGATTTGCTAATGCGTGTACTGTGTGAATTGCATTTTCATGTTCTTGATGGTAACTCTCTTTTGCGGCATTCGTTTTTTTACCACCAACAAAACCTTCATCGGGGGCTTTAGAGAAATGCAAAGGATGTGTTTTATCTGTCTTCGCTTTTGCAAATTCTTTTTGCATCTTTGCTTTGTCGTGAGCAATACCGAGACCGGTCATATGATTCCATATTCTCGCATGAGCGTGCTCATCACTATAGCTAGTGCCACTTTTTGCCTCAACAATATAATCTTCTGCGTTAAAATTTTTAAAATTTATCATATTTGACTTAGTATTTCTGCAACACTTTCCTCGTATGGTATATTTGACACTATGATGTTTTTACCATTTACACCATAGATGAAATCCGGTAACAAATTCAAATACGCTAAGAATGTCTTAAGCACATCATAATCTCTCTCATCTATCTTATAGAATAACATTCTAGACATAGATTCAGGACCAAAAACGTTATTCAATAAAATAATGTGATTTAAAATTAATCGTTCTTTAAGAGACTTAGTAGATTTATAACGTCTAAAAAGTCTTTTAAGATACTTGATTCTTTTAATATCACTTTCAAATTCCGACATAATACAATTAGGAGACGTATAGCATTTAACTGCATACATCATAAAATTATCTTCATTCAAATTTTCAAACATAGTTAAGAAAGGGGCACAAGGCCCCTTGTTTTATTAAGACACTAATGTTCTTGAGTTTGAAGAAGTAAATGTCGTTGTATTTGAACCTACAACACCAGGATTTGTCGCATTTGCAAGAACACGATAAACGAAGTTGTTTGTAGATGTATCTGATGGTGTCACAACTAAAGTAACTGTTGTGTTACCTGTTGTTGCCGCATTAGATGTATTTGCTGTAACATTGTTCCAACCACCACCTGATTGATTGTTATACTGCCACAAGTATGTTACTGTTGCTGTTGCTGGTATTACAGATGTACCAGAAACAGAAATTGTGATAGTATTTCCGCCACCATGAACAATGCTTTGTAGTGTAGATGGTTGAACAAATGTAATTGCGGTATCTGGGAACAAGTTCTGGCCAGCGGCTGATTCGTATGGTGTATTAGCCAGAACGACTAAAGTCTCATATTGAATTCTACCAGCACGTCCACCTTGACCTACAGTCTTGATTACCCAACCATCATGTGAAGGACCGGCAGTTGGATTTACACCATTAACTGCAACTGCTTCTTCAGCCTGTGAAACATTCCATAAACCAACAGTAACACCGGTTTGGTATACGTTAGGTGAAGTGTTCTGATACAAATATGCAACGTTTGCCGCAGTTGGTCTTGCGGTTGTGTTTGCATTATGGTTTGGTACTGTTCTTACAGCCCAATTTGGTGCGTTATTCGCAAAATCTTTATTACCCCATGAGGACATCTTTTTTTCTCCTTAGAAAACTGTTTATTTACTATTTATCTTTTTGTTTTAGCTGACGGCAGACCACCATCTTGTCCTGGTCTGCCTTGCATGGACGGGTCAATCTCAATCGTATCTCTTGGTTCACCCGTCATAGTTGTACCACCAGATAGAACAGCGGCGGCTTTAGGTTTAGTTGTAGCCTCGCCAGTCTTTTCATTTGATTTATCCATCTTTGGCTTTTTGCCTGGAGTGGCTACTGATTTGTCAGCCTTCTCCCAATCGTATGTGTCTTCTTTGACATGCTTCTTTTTCATAGCATTTTTGACTCTATTGAATCTTTGCGAAGTATCGTCTGTATTATTACCCATGTCAAATACCGTTTGTGTTGCGGATTGTCCATCCTGATATATGTCTTCTTTTACCGGTATCTGTAGATGAGGTTCATCTTTGTGGTCTTCATTCCACTTTTTGATATGCTCTTTCTGTTTGTCTGCAATACCTTGGTAAATTTTGTGTCGTTTGACAGCATAATCAGACATTTTTTCGGAAGCAGTTCTGGTATCCTTCTTTTCGTCAGAAATAATGTCACTATTAACAGCCCAACCTTCTTCTACACCTTGCTTTAATTGTAATAATGTTTGTTCTTTTTGTTTTAGTAATGCTTTGCGTTTTTCAACAAAAGCCATACTATTAGGTTCTCCAACTGGACCGCCTCTCATTAATTTTAACCTTTGATTAATTGTTTGGAGTTGGGCGTGTAATTCTTCCTTGCCTTCCGCCACACCTTGTTTACTACGATTAACAAATACATTGTGCGCTGGACCGTGCTTGAACATTTGTGTGTTTACTGTAACTTTTTTGTCTGGATAATGTAAATATGAGTTATGAGCACCATGTCTGCCACTCATATTATCAAACTTGTATTCATGTCTTTCAGGTTCGCCGTGTTCTGCTTTTGCTTGAGCAACTACATTTTGATGAGATGATTTGAAATCATCGTGACCTTCCGCCACACCTTGCTCGTGAATTCTTAATTGTTTCTTTGTGTAGGCAATATTACTATCAAAACTTTTGTGACCTTTTTCTTCTGTGGGCTTGGTTATATCTGAATGAACTTGTTTTCCACCAGCATGAACTCTTACTTGATATCCCCATGGTGTCTTATGTAGTTCATGTGTGTATGGTCCTATTGTTTCTGAGCGAATAACAGATTCTTTTATCGAGTCTTCCGCTTCTTCAGTCATGTCATTATAAGAATAACTTGTCTTATTATTTGTAGTTGTGGGCATACTTCCACCAGGATTCAAAGTTTTCTTTTTCTTTTCCTTAGTTCCAGTCTCTTCATTCTGCTTTTTATAGTAAGCACCTAATGCTCTTTTAATTCTTTGAACCTTAGAGTCACCGGCAAACATCTTATTCTTTGAGTGAACAAAGTCATCGATAGTCTCGCCAGCAGTTGTAGATTTAGTTAGAACTTCATCCAGTTCAACGGATTCCATATTTTTTCGTACCATTGATCCAGGTGGTGTTTCAATGTTTTTAGACATATGAAGTTTTTTCTTATTCTTTTTAGCATATGACATTTGTGCATCTGATGCATTTTTATCGGCAGTTTCGGGTTGCTCAGGTACATCAATTGCTTCGAACATATGGTCTCTCATCCATTTTTTGTACATATCAGATTTTGTATGTGCAATTCTTTGGTTTTTTGAAACGAATGTAGGATTAATACCTCTAGACTTGAGAAAACGTGCAAGCGTACCGGCACGTTGTCCTTTAATAGAGTTTTCAGATACCTGATTGGTTGCAGACCAAGGCTCCCATGGGTCTGTACCAAATTTCTTTGGGGGAGCCGGTCTTTGCAATAACGCTTTTACTTTTTTAAACTTTTCAGTCATGCTTAACCTTAGTTAGTCATCTTTCCAAGCATTTCATTCTTCATTTTATCAGCAGTTTTGACTGCAAGATATTTTGCCAACTTTACTGGCTTAGAATCATTAGTTGCCATTGGTGAATCGCCTGTACCAGAACCCGCTTCAGGTCCGTGAAATGCCTCGTCAACAGACTTAACAGATTTTACATGTTTCTGTGGTACATATACATGGTCTTCTTCAGATTCCGCACCGTGTGGCTTAATCTCAAAGATATCACCGTGTACTGCATGAAGTGTACCTTCAACACCTTGGTGATGTCCAGAATGTACTTCAACATGGTTACCTGCTAAGTGTTCAATCTCTTCTTTATGCATGTATTTTTTGATAAGACCGATATCTTTTTTAGTATCTTTCTTTTCTTCTTTCTCATCATCTTTTTTAATCATTTTAGAGATAAGTTTTTTGTCTTCAGCGGCATCTGGATGTGCTTCTTCCGCTTTCAATTCGACTTTAGAATCAACGTGTTGATTATGGAAGTTTTTAGGAACTTTAATGCGACCAGCAAGAGTATCAGTTGTCTTTGGCTTTGTTGGTACTGGTGTATCTAAACCAATATCTTCTTTAGTCATTTGTTTTGTTTTCTGCAATGCTTTACCAGCCAAGTTTGAGGCTTTACCGGAACCTTGTGCTTTTGGTTTTGCAACTGGTCTCCAATCGCTTTCATGGCCCCATGCTTTGTCAGCACCAGTTTTTGGATCTTTTACAACCCAATCTCTCGCTTCAAATGCGACTTCTTCATTTGTACCGTTATCGCCTAAACCAGCATCTTCTTTATTCATTTTTTTCTTTGCGAATACAGTAGCATTGTGTGCTGTTTCTGCATCTTTAGCGGCATCTTTAGCGGCATCTAAATCTTTTCCATGCTTCTTAGTATACATTACGCTTGTATCAGAAAGACGTTTTGAGTCATGTGTTCTTGTTAGATGTCTACCAATTTCACTAGGTCTCTTGTTCTTGTATGCAGTAAATGCATTTTCAACTTCATCCATTTGCTCAACTTCTTCCGGTAGATTTGGTTTAGTGTGTTTACCTAATGATGCTTTAATGCTATTCTTCAAACGAGTTGGTTGAGAATCTTTTTCACTCTGAGAGAACTTATTTTTACCATCTGGTCTATTTCCTGCTGGAATATTTCTTAAATCAGTTTGACCTTCTCTTGGTTTCTTGTTAACAATATTTGTACCGATACGGTCACGCAATTCGTCTTTCTCATCTAGAGCAACTTCTTCTTTCGCCATTTCTTTTTTCGCCATTTCTTTTTTCTTAGCTTGCATTTTTTCTTTTGCCATACGTGCAATACGTTGGGCATCAGTTTCAAAACGTTTAGAAGAATAAGAACCTTCTGGTTCTTTAGTAACTTCTTCGTGATGCATTTTCTTTAGTGTTAATGCAAGTCTTGCACGTTTACCAGCTTTACCGGAATCGTGCTTATGTTGTTGTTCATATTCAGAATTTGACTCGCCTGCTTTTTTAGCGGCGGCTGTCAATGCACCAGGATGCTTGATAGCACCTTTAATCCAGTTTTTCTCTTGCAATGATTCTTCTTCAACAGTAACACCTTTTCCACCATTGATTACTTTTGAAACTGCATCGATAAATCTTTGGTCTTTACTTTCAACCAATTCATCCGTAACTTCTACAGAGTCACCCATGTAGCGTCCTTGTCCATAACCCTTCGTGTCACCAAAAGTACTTTTCGGTACATGAGGTTTTGGTGCATCTTGTTTTGCACTTTTCTCATCACGGTCTTTTTTCATTTCATCACTAGATGCTCTCATTTTTGCAGTAGGGCTTACTTTTTTAGCCATAGCTAGAATAGCATTGGCATCAATCTCATCAATTTGCTCTGCATCTTCTTTTAATTTACCTTCTCTTGCTTCTGCGGCTTTTTCAGCATCAATTAACCAACCCGGCTTTTTACCCGTTGCTTTCTTTTCTGCTTCACCGATAACAGCATTAACTGCATCTAACATTGATTGGGTTACTTTGTCTTTTGCGAACATTATACTACTCCTAGTCTTTTCTTGTTTTTATTTTTTACGGTAGGTGCCATTTTTTCAATCTGGTCCTTATCCTTGTAAGTTCTCATACCTTCTTTGTCCATACCGCCTGTAGCAACACCAGAGACACCCCATGCGTTCTCGCCTGGACTATCTATTGATTCTGCCTGCTTTCTAAAAGCACTAAAACTGTGTTCTCCAAGACCCATTTGAAGTCCTGAACGTGAACTAAACGTATCACCCATACCATTACCTAAAGTATTTCTACCGCCACTTACTGCGTTTCCGTCTTTGGCGCCTTTGAGGATTTTTTCGATTTGGCCGTCTTTGTTGAACTTTTTGATTTTTGGGGGACCGGCGATTTTGAGCGTGGGTTGCGTTTCTTCGGTTGCGGCGTAGGCACCTGCTCCGGAGCCACCGGCAATTGTATATCCATTAGGGTTCTTTCTAGGGAAGGTACCCCCTTTGAGGTCGTCAGCTTTTCCGATGCCGTTAGCACCTGGTCTATTGTCTGGTGTTGAGGTTGTTGGAGCGAGAAGTCCTGGGTTGTATTTACCGATGGTTTTAGTTTGAATGTGTTTACTATCCAGTTTTTTATTGCCTTCATTCAAGGTTTCCTTTTCGACAAAGTAATTAAATGATTCATTAATATCTAGCTTATTTC